>Ga0315270_10000100_pt1 | contig 46256 bp, 36 predicted proteins | sample C1_bottom_MG_FD_204932 | JGI IMG/M metagenome (GOLD analysis project Ga0315270, IMG submission 204932) | Sediment microbial communities from Yellowstone Lake, YNP, Wyoming, USA - C1_bottom | ecosystem: Environmental > Aquatic > Freshwater > Lake > Sediment | place: USA: Wyoming | collected... | reverse complement strand
GCTGACGTATGCTGCTGTTGGTATTGCTGCGGGCATGTCCGGTTCGCTACTGTCCAATGCCCTGCAAACTCCCTGGGTTTTGGGCAGTTTTGCTGCCGTGTTTGTCGTGTTGTCTTTTTCAATGTTCGGCTTTTATGAACTGCAGCTTCCCTCAGCGTTGCAAAGCAAACTGACCGGCACCACCAATCGTCTGCATGGCGGCCATTTAAGCGGCGTGTTTATTATGGGCGCGCTTTCTGCCATTATCGTCAGCCCCTGCGTTGCTGCACCAATGGCTGGCGCACTGCTGTATATCAGTCAGACTCATGATGCAGTGCTCGGCGGTGTCGCTTTATTCTCGCTGGCAATTGGTATGGGTGTCCCGCTATTGCTGGTTGGCGCATCTGCCGGTGCCTTGCTGCCCAAAGCCGGCGCCTGGATGGAAGCCATCAAAAACATCTTTGGTGTAATGATGCTGGCAATGGCAATCTGGTTGATCTCCTCCCTTCTGCCCATCACTGTTGTAATGTTGCTATGGGCTACGCTGCTGATTCTGTCCGCGGTCTATCTGCACGCCCTCGATCCGTTGCCTCACAACACCGGCGGATGGCACAAGTTGGGCAAGGGTCTCGGCATCATCATTCTGTTGCTTGGCATTGCCTCATTAATCGGCGCGCTTTCCGGCGCACGCGACATCCTGCGCCCTTTGGGTGCATTGGGTGGCGGCCAGGCCGTGGCACAAACAACACACCTGCAATTTGAACGTGTCAAGAATTTAGCAGAGCTGGATGCACGCATTGCTCGTGCACAGGGCAAAACAGTGATGCTGGATTTTTTTGCTGACTGGTGTGTTTCGTGCAAGGAATATGAGAATATTACCTTTAACGATGTCGCTGTACAGGCTCAGTTAAAAAACACCCTGTTGCTGCAAGTTGACTTGACGGCGAACAATGATGATGACAAAGCATTTTTAAAACGCTTCGAATTATTCGGCCCACCTGCCATTCTTTTCTATGACAAACAGGGTAAAGAATTGTCCGATTTTCGCGTGATCGGCTATCAGGATCCGCAACAATTTCTGGTATGGATAAAAAAAATTACCGGTTAAATTTTCGGTTTGATTGGCAGCACCTGTTTTTCCGAAAAATATCCTCTCGTTTATCTCCATGAATTTTACCCGCCTGCTCCAGCACAAAAACGCCTACAGTCGCATGCTGATTATTTTCCTGGCATGCATGCTGCCTTTTACCCTGATGCGGCTAATTCTATTTGTGGTTTATCACGATGATTTCCGCAGCCTTGGCCTGTTACAGGTACTGCAGTCATTTGCAGTTGGCCTGCGTTTTGACGTTTCCATGGTGGCCATGATAGTGGGCATCCCATTGCTGGTCATGCTGATGCTGCCCTTCCGCTGGAGCCACCATGTTTACTGGCAACGTTTGTGGGGCTGGTTTATTTTTATCACGCTGTTGTTGATGCTTTTTATGATGGCAGCCGACACGATTTATTTCGGCACCGTACATCGCCATGTGGGCGCTGAAATCGGCACGCTTGGCGGCGATATGTCTTCCATGGTGATGCTGGCTGTCAGCCAATACAGCGGCGCATTATTCCTGTTCGGACTTGCGGCAGTTGGCGGTGCATTTTTCTGGCGCAAACTCACCCATCATATACCCGCAGCACCTAGCCGCATCTGGTTGCGTCTGGCCAGCATTCTGATAGGGCTGTTGCTGCTTGCCATCCTTGGTCGCGGTGGCATCAGCGGGAAGCCCATCAGCGTGGGCGAGGCATTTTTCTCCAATTCACTGCCGCAGGGTTACCTCGTACTGAATGGTGCGTTCGCCATTGCCCGAGCACTAAATGACAGTACACCGCCGCCCAAAGAATTTATGCCTCAAGAAGAAGCATTTACCCGCACACATGATTACCTGGTTGGCAAGGGTGTGCCGTTTGCTAACCGCGACTACCCGCTATACCAGCACGCACATTCGACCACATCATCCAAATCCGCCAGCCAACCCAATGTTGTGGTTGTGATGCTGGAAAGCTGGGGAGCAATTCATATCGATGCCATGCGCAAACAGATGGACCTGCCCCCGCTGGGCGTAACACCCAATTTCGACAGCCTCGCCCAACGCGGACGCCTGTACACTCATTTCTATGCCAATGGACAACGCTCTATTCAGGGCGCAGCCGCAGTACTAGCAGGGATGCCCACACTTCCCGGTATGCCCTTCCTCGGTGAAGGCCTCGAACAGAATCAGCAAAGTTTTCTTGGCGAACTGGCACAAGCACAAGGCTATGAAACTTTTTTCCTGCAAAGCAGCGATCGTGGCTCCTTGCGCTTTAATGCGATTGCGGCTCGCGCCGGTTTTTCCACCTATCTGGCCAATGAAGACATTCCCGAACTGCATGAGCACAAAAAAACCGCCTATACCTGGGGCACCTGGGATCACAATACTTTTCAGGAAGCGAACAAGCGTTTCGCCGCCGCCCACAAACCTTTTCTGGGCTACCTGTTTACCTCAACTTCGCATACCCCCTGGCTGATTCCGGATGCGCGCTGGAAAAAATACAAGGGTGACAAGGATCTGGACAAGGCACTTAATGCCCTTTACTACGCAGACTGGGCACTCGGAGAATTTATCGCCTCGGCCAAAAAGGCCGGTTATTACGACAACACAATCTTCGTATTACTCGCAGACCATACCAGTGAGTTTGTCGAAAATGTGGACAATGCCCCCAATCTCTTCCATATTCCTCTGCTGATCGTTGGACCTGGGGTGAATAGTGGCACTGATGAACGTATCGGTAGCCAGTTCGACATTATGCCCACCATTATTGACCTTGCTGGATGGTCTGCAGACTATGCAAACATGGGCCGCTCTTTAGTTGATAACAGTAGGATAAATGAACGTGCAGCTCTCGGTGTCAGGGACAACGCGCTCACCTGGATTACACCCAGGGGATGGATATCTCATGACCTAACACATCGTGTTGGGAATTCCGCCGGGTTAGACAAAAAAGAGGGTGATCTGATGGAGCAAAATCTGCTGGCAATATATCAAGCAACGACACAATTACAACTTAGCAACCAAATTATGCCCCACAACCGCCCAATAACTATTACCAAGTAAAAAATGCATCTGCAAAATTTCTCTTGCAATCCAGCGTCAGTAACTACAAGAGTTAAATTTTTTTTATTTTTCGTTTATGGCTTGATCCAAATTTGAGCGGACCGTAATTTTTACCACATCAGGAAGTTGAATATAACCGCCCTGTGTCGCGTTCAGCGTTCCAAAACGTATGCCATACCTTAAAAATTTTAATAACTCTTTTCTCCGAGCTACGTTTAAGTTTGAATTACGCATCACAACAAATGATGCCATAGACAAAGGCCAACTTGCATTCCCAGACTGGTCAGTAAGGTCTACATCAAATCCATTGCTCATTACCCATTTTGAATTTAATGCGGCTGAACTGATGCTGTCATCGCTGGGGCTAATAAAAAATCCCGCCTTATTTTTCATTTTGACATAAAGCAATCCGTATTTGGAAGCGACAGCAACCGGTCCATAACCAATGGAATAGGGTGTTTTCTGTATCATTTGAAAATTTTCAATAGGATCGTTCACCACGATCGAGGCTATGGGCCAATTACCAGCCATGGTGTCACCCTTCAGGGTTTTCCATTGAGGATGGGCTTTCGAAAGATACTCGCCGATAACCGTGCTAAGTCCGATTGGCGAGGTGCGATGAATAATAGTGATGGGCATATCGGGCAGTTTTAAAGTTGGATTTAATAAAACTATCGTTGGATCACTCCATTTTTTTATATTACCCAAAAAAATATCAGCCAGTGTTTTTGCGTCCAGCCTGAATTGCCCCGGAGAAACATTTGGCAGATTAATGACGGGAGCTATGCCTCCCAAGACCAAAGGATATTGCACCAATCCATTTTTTTTCAGCTCATCCAGACTGAGTGGTGTATCAACACTGCAAAAGTCAACCTCATTGTTGAGCAGCCTTCTAATCCCCTCGGCCGGACTGCTGCCTTTGTATTTGACTACCGACCCAGGAAAACGTGTGGCATATACCTTGCCCCACTCCTGTAGCAAAGACTCTGATATTTTGCTGCCTGTTCCACTCACCTCCAGTCCCCAAGCAACGTTCAAAGGGATCACAACGAGTGCGAGGATCAGTTTTAGATTATTCATTTTCATAGTGTCTCAATCTTCAGCTTGTATTTATATCGTCCAGGGAATCATCAATTTTTAAGAACGGGCTCACCCTTTTGATCGACGACATTTTTCCAGCTCGTGCGAACTACGGCAACAACTGTTTCCGGCAAGGGAATATAGTCATACTGAACAGCTTTCAGTCCACCATAGCGCAGGCTATATTTAAAATATTTCAATACCTCTTTGCTGCGTTCCGGACGATCATCCTGCTTTCTCATCAGAACAAATGTAGCACTGGTAATAGGCCAACTTGTCGCACCGGGCTGATCGGATAGGACGACGTTAAATCCGGCTCTTTCATCCCAGGTGGCATTGGTCGCTGCCGCACTGATATTTTCATCACTGGGACTTACAAAATGACCCGATTGATTTTTCATCTGGACATAAGCTAGGTGATTTTTCATGGTCAATGCAACGGGTCCATAACCAATGGAGTATTTGGTTTGCGTGACCATTTCTGACATTTTTAAAGGGTTGTCTACCGCGATTGAATTTTCGGGCCAGGTACCCGCCATTCCATCTTTCTTGGTCGCTCGCCATTGTGGATGAATTTTAGCAAGGTAATCACCAATGATCGTACTGAGCCCCTCTGGGGAGGTACGATGAATAATGATAATTTTTGTATTGGGCAGTTGAATCGTCGGATTCAACTCTGCAATGGCCTTATCATTCCACTTGGTGATATTGCCAAGAAAAATATCTGCCAGTGTTTTGCCTTCCAACCTGAATTGTCCAGGATAAACATTCGGCAAATTAACGATAGGTGCTATTGCGCCCAATGCAAATGGAAATTGCAATAGTCCGTTTTTTCTTAATTCCTCTGAAGCCATCGGCATGTCTATACCACTAAAATCAACCTCTTTATTAATAAGTCGTTTAATTCCATCTGCTGGGCTGGTGCTTTTGTAGCTAATGGCAGAGTTGTGTACACGGCTTGCATATACTTCTGCCCACGCCTTGATTAAAGGCCCCGCAATCATGCTTCCTGTCCCCTGCACGTCACTTGCGTGCACTAGAGTTGAAGTCATCATCAGTATCAAATGAACTAATAAATTTTTAAATTTCATGTGTCTATTCCGATGCTGTAGTAATGCATTACGATTATTTTAAAATTCAGCAAGCCTGCCATCCTGTCAATTTGCTTTACGTTGCCACGCCGTTATTATTTTTGTTTTTTCCAGTTCAAATATCTGTCTAATTTGTTGCCCGATGTAAAATATGGATGTTGCAAGATCTACGAATGTAACACAACAGTATGCTCAAACCACTCCCCACGAAGGACTATGCACAGTGCAGAAAATATCTAGTACTTTCTGATTTGAACTAGTACTTTCTGATTTGAAATTTAATACTTGAATAAAAAAATACGGCAACTGTCCTGAATATGGCCAAGTAAAGTGAATCTAAATCCAGACATAAATTGCTTAGAAGGACGTTAACGGACGAGCCTGAACTTGGTTGACTGGAAACTGCATTACTACAGCCATTTCTGCCAGGCCTCCTGCATGCAGACAAATTAAAATCGCACGCTCATACTTTTCGGAGCTGCCAATGGTTTAATTTTGTAATTTTTTTCGGAAGGGTATTCGATTTTTTTGTAGCGATATAACAGTTTTACAAACCAGCTCAGGGAGGGGTGAGAAAAGCCAAAAAAAACTGAAACTAAAAAGGCTGACTATTGATGCGTTAAATATACCAACGACCCCCTCTTGAAATAAAGCACCGTTAAGAACGCAACACAAGTCAATTACAATCTGGCCAACGGCCCCCATATTTGTTGCAAATTAACGTGCACATCCGCTTCAACAGGGTGTATAGCTTCTACAACTTTGTAGGCATCCAAACTGGTATCGCGTTTAACGGGGACAGCATAGAGCTCGCCACTTTCTTTAACCAGTGAGTGAGCAACACAAGATTGGTGATCCCCTCCGCGATGCGAAATAATTGCAATATCCTTATTCTTGAGTTGTACGAAGGTACCTGGCGGGTAAAGGCCAAGCGCCTTGATGAAATATGCCGCCAGAGCGGGATCCACATGTGCCTTATTTTCGATAAAAATATCCCTCAGCGCCAAGCTGGGCAGTGTGGATTTTCGATAACCACGTGATGCAATTCGTGCACAGAAACCATCTGCTAATGTAACTATTTTTGCATTTTGAGGTATTTCGCCTTTTACATTTCCGACGGGATATCCCGAACCATCTTCGTGTTCGTGATGAAGCAGCACGTAAAGCAACCAGTTTGAATTTTCAATGCCCGCTTCAAAAAGTATGTTAATGGAATCTATCGGGTGGTTCCGAATATAAATTTTTTCTTGATCTGTTAACGTATCTTTTTTTAGATGCAACCTTTCCTGTAAATCCCGCATCGAAATATTCATGGTGAGAGCTGCCGCAGCAATATCCTGTATTTCCTGATCGGATTTATTGATAGTCTTCGCAACAATGATACTTAATATGGCTGTATCGACACTGTGTCGCTCTCCATAGTCTCCAGACTCCTGATTACGTTGAATGCTGGCAAGTGCAAGATCCTCATCAAGGTTAACGGCGGAGATAAGGAGTTTGACGATTTCAAGTATGCTCGATTGCGCATCTGGAAATTTCTGAATTTGTTTAAACAGCACGCCCAACCTCTGCACCGCCACATTAATAGAATGCAGCACCGAGGGTTCTTCGGCAATAGCGACAGCTTCGGCTCCCTTGCTCGTCGAAGAGGCTCTACTTCTGTCTACAGGAGGCAACTTAGTATATAAACTTTTTTTGATATACATACCTTTTTCAACCATTTCTTTGGCATGAGCCCTGCTATTTATTATCGATCCTTCGCTTAATAACAAGCGGCCAAAACTATCAATAATATCCCAAGGCAGTCTCTCATTAATAACAATGTCATCAATACTCAATCGATGTAAATCTTGCATTTTAATTTCCGGTATTAGTTAGGTTTAGTCTTGAATATAATCGGGTGTAATAAAAAAACGTAATTCTGAAACTTTACTTTCGATATAAAATATATTGCTCATTTTCCTGCAAGCCATTATCAGCAATTTTTCATCGATGTACTTTGGCATCCAATCCATCGAGCACCATTTCAGCCGCACGCAATACCGCCCTTGCCTTATTTTCTGTTTCCATCCACTCGCTCTCGGGCACCGAGTCAGCAACGATTCCTGCCCCTGCCTGCACGAACAACGTTTTGTTCTTTACGACTGCAGTTCGTAAGGCAATCGCCAAATCCATATCCCCATTGAATCCAAGATAACCTACCGCACCGGCATAAATACCACGTTTGCTGGGTTCCAGTTCATCAATAATTTCCATTGCTCTTACTTTGGCAGCACCACTCACAGTGCCCGCAGGAAAGGTCGCCTTGAGGACATCCATTGCATTCACACCCCGCATCAATTTAGCATCAACATTGGACACGATGTGCATGACGTGTGAGTAACGTTCAATCACCATTTTATCGGTTAGGGTCACAGTTCCATGTTCTGCAACCCGTCCAATATCGTTGCGTCCAAGATCGATCAACATCAGGTGTTCAGCCAATTCTTTGGGATCGGCCAGCAGCTCATCTGCCAGATCTGCGTCTTGCTCGGGTGTTTTGCCACGTGGACGTGTTCCGGCGATCGGACGTACCGTAACACGATCACCTTCCAGTCTCACCAGAATCTCCGGTGATGCACCAACGACATGATGATCACCCATGTCGTAATAAAACATATAGGGAGAAGGATTAACACTCCGCAGTGCGCGATAGAGCGACAAGGGCGACCCCGGGAACGGCTGCACCGTGCGTTGCGAAAGCACGACTTGCATGATGTCACCATCGAAAATATACCGCTTGGCTTTCTCCACAGCTGCCTTGAAAGCTTCTTCACCAAATTCAGACTGTGCTTCGTATGCAGCAAAAGACGGGGCCTCAGGTATTTTAACGGGCTGGCGCAAGGCACGCTGCAAAGCATCCAGTCTCTGCTTGGCATACTTGTATGCATCCTTTTTCGCTGTGTCAGCATAGACAATAAAGGTCAGCTTGCCAGAAAGATTGTCGATCACCGCCAGTTGCTCGGTCAGCATCAAAAGAATATCGGGCGTGCCGATTGCATCTTTTTTTTGTGTTTGAGCCAGACGTGGCTCGATATAGCGCACGGTATCGTAGCCAAAATATCCGGCCAACCCTCCGGTAAAGCGCGGCAAGCCTGCCAAGGGCGCAACCCTGAACTGCGATTGATAGTGCTGGATATAATCAAGCGGATTGTCGGTTTTATGCGTTGTGTCACCAGCGGGCGTAGTCAGCGTGACGTTATGGCCTTGAACACAGATGCGCGTTTCAGCGGGTAGTCCAATAAAAGAATACCGCCCAAAACGTTCGCCACCCTGAACTGATTCCAACAAATAAGAATAGGGTTTATTGGCCAGTTTGAGATACAAAGAAAGTGGCGTATCCAGATCGGCAAATGTTTCGGCCACCAACGGAATACGGTTATACCCTTGCTGCACCAGCTGATTAAATTCAATTTCAGAAATGGGATTCAGCACGAAATACTCCTAAACATTAGAAAAAAGCACTGCCTAAAATGGCTGTAGCAAAGCACCGTACAATGGCAATTACCATCGACATAGGGCAGTTTTTTTCCAGTTATAGTGATATTCAAACTTCATCATCAATCAGATTTTCTTGATCAACTTCAACGCTGCCGGCAAATTAGCAATGACTGCATCGAGATCAAGTCCGTCCACCGGCTCACCATGATTGTAACCATAGGGAACGCAAAATACCGGGCAACCTGCAGCCCTTGCAGCAACCGCATCGTTCAATGAGTCACCTACAAGCAACAGTTGCGTTACCGGCACACCAAAAAATTTGGCTGCATGCAGCAAAGGCATGGGGTGTGGTTTTTTTTCCAGCAATGAATCCCCGGAGAGTACGATCTCGAAATATTTTGCCAACCCGATACCTTTAAGCAACGGCTCGGTGTAGCTGGCCAACTTATTGGTAATGCACCCGAGATGAAAACCAGCCGCCTTCATCGCATCCAGTCCCGCAATGACTCCGTCGAAAGGTTTACTTTGCAGGAGTAGCTCAGTGTAGTGTTTTTCGAAAATCGGCAAAGCCCTTTGATATAGCGCCGCTTCCGGCTCTGCGTACATATCGCCCGTTAGCGCACGCTTTACCAGCCAGCTGATGCCATTGCCTATGTAACTCATCAGCAAGTGTTGGGATACGGAAGGGCGGCCCATATCACGTAGCATGCGGTTGGCAGACTCAGCCAGCTCTGGTGCTGTATGAAGCAGCGTGCCATCGAGGTCAATAACAATGGCAGATATGTTCAGAGGAAATTGCAGCTTTCCCATTACTTGCCGACCTTGGCAAGCTCCGCACGCATTTCGGCAATAACTGTGTTGTAGAGGTTTTTATCTTTATCATTACGCTTGCCAAACACGGCCGAACCCGCCACAAAAGTATCCACTCCAGCTTCAGCCACTTCGCGGATATTAGCTGGACCTACGCCACCATCGATCTCCAGACGAATTTTAAGACCGGAAGCATCAATCATTTTGCGTACCTGACGTGCCTTGACCAAAGTATGCGGAATAAACTTTTGACCGCCAAAACCCGGGTTAACCGACATCAGCAACACCATGTCAAGTTTAGGCAACATGTACTCAAGCACGTCCAACGGTGTTGCAGGGTTGAATACCAGACCTGCTTTGCATCCGTTTTCTTTAATCAAGCCAATAGTGCGGTCGATATGTTCAGACGCTTCAGGATGGAAGGTAATGTAGGTGGCACCTGCTTTGGCGAAATCAGGAATGATTCTGTCGACTGGTTTAACCATAAGGTGCACATCGATCGGTGCGGTTACACCATGCTTACGCAGCGCCTCACACACCAGCGGGCCGATGGTCAGGTTAGGCACGTAATGGTTATCCATCACATCAAAATGCACAATGTCAGCGCCAGACGCGAGCACATTGTCAACTTCTTCACCAAGCTTGGCAAAATTTGCAGAAAGAATACTGGGAGCGATTTGGTACATGGAAGATCCTTAACAAATTGAGATAATAAACGCACATTCTACCCGAAACTGGCGGGTGTTATAAATCCGGCTGTTGGTAAGCCTTTTGAATGGCACTCCTCTTGGCATCAGCTTGAATGAGTGTCTTGCTATAAAGTTAAAAATGCGGTGAAATGGCGGGATGGAAAATAATTCAACTCATAAAATTCAGATTGTTGCACAGGTCAAGTATTTGGCGGAACAATCCGATGAAGCGGATAACCGCTATGTATTCTCATACACCATTACCCTTACCAATAACGGGGAAAATACCGTTCAACTCATCAGCCGGCATTGGGTGATTACTGACGCAAACAATCAAGTTCAGGAAGTACGCGGGCAGGGGGTTGTAGGTGAACAGCCTGTATTAAAGCCGGGCCAAAGTTTTGGTTACACCAGTGGCACGGTGCTTTCAACACCAGTGGGAACGATGACGGGTAGTTATCAAATGGTTGAAGAAGATGGTGCAAAATTTGATGCGCCCATACCGCAATTTGTGTTGAGTGTTCCCCGAGTATTACATTAAATTCCTGGCATTAAACCCAGGTGTTTAGCGTTGACCCAATACCTGGTGAAATAAACATCCGCAATCACGTAGTCTTCTAATCAGCATGTCCTTGCAAACCAGCTATCGTTACATAGCTCCCATTTACGATTTTTTTGTTTCCCGAACCACCTCCCGGGCACGGCAAATGAGTTTGTCACGCCTACCCAAACAGGGCACCTTACGCATCCTTTTGAGCGGTGCGGGTACGGGGCTGGATTTTCCTTTTTTACCCATTGGACATCAATATACTGCGTTGGACTTTAACGCTAAGATGTTGTTGAAATCCCACACAAAAGGTAATTTATTGGATATGAAGTGGGTACAGGGCGATTGCATGACCTTGCCGTTTCAAGACGAAAGTTTTGATCATGTAATTCTGCATCTAATCCTGGCAGTAGTGGAGCACCCTGAGCGCTGTTTGGCCGAGTCCACGCGGGTACTTAAACCCGGTGGCAAAATTTGGTTGTTTGATAAATTTTTACATCCCGGGGAACGTGCATGGGTTCGCAGAACTCTCAGTTTGGCAATGGCAAAGATTGCGACCCGCTTGGATGTGGTTTTTGAAGAGGTACTGGCAAATACGCCCAAGCTGATTGTGATTTCAGATCAGGCATTATCCCCGGGGGGATGGTTTCGACTCATCGAATTAACAAAACAAAATTAATTGTCGAATCCCAGCTCGACTCACCTATACCTGGCTGCAAGACGGAAGAGAGATAATAGAAAATGAACAAGCAACAAGTTAAATGGGTGGTGTTACTCGTATGCAGCATAATGCTTGTGGCATGTAAAACATCAACCAAACCCAGGGCAACGATTTCCAACATCGCTCCCCCCGCTCCGACCACCCCGATATTTACCCAGAGCCAATGGGATGCATTACCTGAATGGTATACACTGGATTTAACCCCGGCATGGGCTGCTTTAATGCAAAGTTGCCGTGTACTTAAATTAAAGCCGCGTTGGCAATCGGTCTGTGCAGATGCGGAAATGATTGATCGGACAGATAGTGATGCACAACGTAGTTTTTATCAGGAAAATCTATCACCCTACCGCCTGTCAAACCCGGATGGTAGCGATCAGGGTGTCATTACCGGATATTACGAACCACTCCTAAAAGGAAGCCGCTATAAAACGGAACGGTTCCGCTATCCAATTTATAGCGTTCCTGACGACATGCTCGAGATTGACCTGGGCGATGCCTATCCTCAACTCAAAGGGCAGAGAATACGCGGTCGTTTATCAGGCAAGCGGGTTATTCCCTATTACAAACGTGCTGAAATAGACGCGGGTACGGACACCCTCATCGGGCGTGAAATTTTTTGGGTTGAAAATGCCGTTGAGTTATTCTTTTTACAAATTCAGGGCTCGGGACGTATAGAACTGGCTGACGGCCGCCAATACAAAGTAGGATACGCAGATCAAAACGGTCATCCCTATGTATCCATCGGCAGAAAACTGATTGAAATGGGCGAGATGAAACTGGAAGAAGCTTCTATGCAAGGTATAAAAGCCTGGGGAGAAAAAAATCCCACCAAACTGGATGCGTTATTGGAACAAAATCCCAGTTATGTTTTCTTCCGTGAAATGTCAGAAAATTTAACCGCACCGCTAGGCGCACTGGGTGTACCGCTCACCAATGAATACAGCATTGCAGTCGATCCTCGAGCGATACCGTTGGGTTCGCCGGTGTTTCTTGCCACCACCCAACCCAATAGCAGTGTTCCGCTCAACCGTCTGATGCTTGCGCAAGACACAGGTGGTGCAATCAGGGGAGCCGTTCGAGCAGATTTTTTTTGGGGGTTTGGAGACAAGGCAGGATCTCAAGCGGGCCGCATGAAACAACAGGGACGGATGTGGGTATTATTTCCCAAAGGCGGCGAGCCAATTCAAAACTAAGCGGTTGTAGGTTTGGGTGATATTGATTTCAGGGATTGCGGCACTTCCGACCTACCACCTCGCTTCAACATGGTATGAAACTCCGCTTCGTTAAGCGCAATGACTTTGGATAAATACCCGATATTTTTATCAATCGATTCCACATAGTAATTGATATCTTGCCCCGTATAGGCTTTGAAATGAGCACCAAATTTTTGGTAAATATTTTCATAGGAACCCTCCAATTTTTTACTCCGGGTTACATCATAAAAATTTTTCGTTTTGCACAACAAATCGTGAATACTATCGTAATTGCCAAATTTGGCTTCTTTAAATTCCAGGTACAAAAACAATAATTTTTCCAGGTAGGTACGGTCAGCCATTTGACCCACGATATCCGCTGATCCCACAATTTGCCCAAGTAAACGGGTACGCCCATCGGGGAAATTGATATCATCGAAATCCATTCCAGGATTTGTGCTATTCATCAGGCACGCCAGCGGCTTGGAAAATTCAAGCGGAAGCCTAACGTCGCGCACATATTTCTGCATAAACTCGATACCCCTATCAACGTGTGTCAGCGTGTACTGCGCTCCCGTACCAAATTCCTCATCAATAAGCTGTCCATAACCGATGTCATGCAACATAGTCGCCAGCATCACTAAAGTGATTTCCTGATCGGTCAGTTTATTTCCTGATACATGCACGCCATGCATCAATCTGACCGCGCAAATAAGCACATCCAACGTATGGTACAAATCGTGATAAGGCGTCCTGATTGCGCTATAACCCGGATATTGACCGTTAAACAGACGCAGGACATCCTTATAGACCTCATGTACCAACCCAACGTCATAGCTTGAATTTATCTTTTTGACGATGCCAGTAACTTTTGTCCAAACCTCTTCGGGGTCGTTGTTGGCGGTGAGTGGGTGGATATGGTTCAGTGTCGGCATATTTATCATTAAGATGAAAAAATATTATTCAGAACGCCTGTCCAGCCCATCAGATGGAGGATCAAGTCACTGAATCATTGCACACTTGTAGATTAGCCACAAGGGATTGCCGGCACAAAAATTACATAACCCTTACGCTGGTCGCTTGCCCTGAGTGAAGGGAGAACTAATGACTGGAGGTTGATGTGAGTGCCTTTTCAAGTTCAGCCGCAGGCATGTATCCGGGGTTGATTGTCCCATCCGCAAAAATTAATGCAGGCGTGCCGTTCACCTTCAACTTTCTTCCGAGTGCCATCACTTTTTCTGTACCGGTTTCGCAACTTCCAGAGGGCGGATTTACTCCATTTTGCATCAGATCATCCCACGCCTTGACGGGATCTTTGCTGCACAGCACACCGGAGACTTTTACATCTGATCCCGGGAAAATCGGGTATAAAAATTGATAGATGGTTACATTATCAATGAGCTTTAACTCCTGTTCCAATTTCTTGCAAAAACCACAATTTGGGTCTGAGAAAATGGCAATTTTGCGTTCGCCTTTTCCTTTAATTTTTTTGATAGCCAACTCAAGAGGAAGCTTGTTGAAATCAAGTGCATAAAATTTGCGTGAACGCTCATCTGTCACATTTCGCATTGTCTTTAAATCAAAAATGGCACCATCAATTAATACCGTCGTTTTTTCATCGGTGTAGAAAATATGCTCCTGAGTGACAACCTCATAAAGTCCGGGAACAGGAGATTTATTGATTTGAATGATTTGAATTCCAGCTGGAATTTTTTTTTGCAAAGCGCTTTTGATATCCGCTTCGCTTGCAGATACGTTTGTAATAAAAAGAGCGAGCATAAAAAACAAAATTTTTGACATGGGGAATACCTGGGTTAAGTTAATTGAGTGCATGGCGTGCCAGCATTTTTTTTAGTGGAGCAAACTGATTCGTCAGAGACAATCCAATATTGCGAAAGTTTCTCAGTAACGGATTACTATTATTAAACAGCCGTTGCAGCAGGTCAGTAGTGAGTTGAGTGGTGAAGATATCTTCCTGACGCACCCTTTCATAACGACGTAGCAAATGTGTATCGCCGCAATCGGATTGTGCCCCCCGATTTTGCAATACCCGTGCTAACGCACGAACATCGCGGAAACCCAGGTTCACGCCCTGCCCCGCCAAAGGATGTACATTATGTGCAGCATCCCCCACTAACGCCAGTCGAGGGGCGATGATGTTCTCAAGTTTTAAACTACGCAAAGGGAAAGCAGCCGGAGGCGTCACCAGCTTTAAGGCACCCAGTGTGTACTGCGAGGCTGTGGCAACTCTCAAACATAGCTCCTCGGGAGATAATGCCAGCAGTTCGGTAGAAATCTCGGTGTTAACCGACCATACCATCGACACCATTTGCTGAGGAAGTGGCAGCAGCGCAAGTATTCCATGGGTCTGAAACCACTGAAAAGCGGTTCCACGATGGGGTTTTTCTGCAACAAAATTTGCAACAACCCCACTCTGGTCATATGAAGATGGCGAAGCCTGTATACCGGCCTGCTGGCGCACCCATGAACCGGGCCCATCTGCACCCACCACAAGCTTGGCGCGAAGCTCACGCCCATCCGACAGCTTCAGCAAGGATAATTCGGACTGCCACGTGAGACTCGCACAATGCGCGGGTAGAAACAGGGTAAGATTATCTTGATTGTGTAGCTGCTGCCATAGAGCCTGCTGCAACAATCGATTTTCAAGGATGTAGTTAAGCTCGGGAACACCCATCTGAAACGCGCTGAAATCAATCTCCGAATTTTCATCACCAAACACACGCATGGCGGTTACCGCTTGCACTCTACTCATATCAAGCCGTTGCCAGACACCGCATTGCGCAAGAAATTCTGCATTGCCCGGGCTAATGGCATAGATACGGCTATCCCAACCATCGTTGCTGGCGGAGGGTATTGACTGGCTTTCAACCATGGCCAAGGTCAGGCCACTTTGCTTAAGTACAGTGGCTAAACTGGCGCCCACCAAACCGCCGCCAATAATGACAACATCAAACTCCATAAATAGGAATGCATCTAGAGAAATATTAGTAAATAATAACACACGATGCGTGGGACGCTTGAAATGGAGGGCATGTGAAGATTCAAGCCAAGTAAGCAGCCGCACCCGAGATATGCGTGTATCAGCGCGCTTGTCAAACCATATTAATCATGTAACCATCTAAACACAATATCAATTTGTTTAACATTTATCACAGTATTTTCTGACACAATAACTGGACAGATCCCGTTTGAGGAGAGCCGATGTTAGAGGAAAGTGATTTTCGCAACATATTCGACCTTGCCGCCGAAGGCCAGTTTTTAATTGACGCTAGTGGCGTAATTAAACGGGCCAATGTGGCCGCCTCTACCCGACTGGGCTACACGCAGGGTGGGTTGTTGGGGGCTAATTTTGTTGGCTTGATTGCACCGGCATATTCCTCTGTCTTTAAAATTAATTTAACACTAGCCAAAGAAGCCACCTTTTATAAGGACGCTGTCGCACTGCTGCATAAGGATGGCACGCCAATTCCAACTGAACTCGCGATCAGATTAATTGAGCCAGGTGCAGAAAAAATGATTTTGCTTGTTGCTAGGGATGTCGGGGGATTTGAGCAGACCAAAACGCATTATCAAAGGAATGAAGAAAAATGGAATTTGCTGCTCGAAAATATGCCAATAGGTTTTGCATTGCATGAAGTGATCTGCAATGAGCAAGGGAAAGTAGTTGATTATCGATTTCTGGAAGTCAATTCTGCGTATGAACAACTGACCGGTCTTAAAGCCACTAGCATCCTTGGTCGTACCCTATTAGAAGTCTTGCCGGGTACGGAGCCCTATTGGATAGATGTATTTGGCCAAGTTGCGATGACTGGTACACCCACGGTCTATGAAAACTATTCCAGGGAATTATCACAGTGGTATCACGTGAATGTATTTTGTCCAAAAAAGGGCCAATTCATCGCGATCGTCAGCAACATCACCGCTGCCAAAAAAGCGCAAGAAGCATTAATGCTCTCGCTTGAGCTAACTGAAAATTTAATTGCCAGTATGCAGGATGGATTTTCAGTAGTGAATGACAAGGGTATTGCCATTGATGCCAATCCCTCATTTTGCAGCATGACCGGTTTCTCCCGTGAAGAGCTGATGGGAGTTGGAGCTCCGCACCCCTACTGGCCGCCTGAAGAATTAGAAAATATTCAGGCTGCATTTCTTAAAACATTATCGGGCGAGGTAAGTAATTTTGAATTGATATTTATGCGTAAAAGTGGCGAGCGCTTTCCGGTGATCGTGAGTCCCTCAGTCGTAAAGGACAAAGAAGGGAAAGTGGTTTGTTACACCGCAACAATAAAGGATGTAAGTGAACTCAAACAAAACAGGGACGCGCTCAGAAAAAGTGAAGATCACGCCAAGTTGATTCTGGATACACTTTCCGAAGGTGTGGCACTCAATGAGATGATTTTAAACGATGCCGGTGAAATGGTCGACTACAAAGTCATTGAAGTAAACCCCGCATTTTACAAAACCGCGGATTTCAAAAAAGGGGGGCCGGTAGTCGGCCAACTGGCTTCCGAGCTATACGGGATTAGCAATGAGAGTATCAAAGCATTCTGGAATGCACATAAAAATGATAGTGGAACGATGCAAATAGAATTGCTAAGCCCGATCAGTAATAGATTTTTCAGCATTACAACATCACCGTTTGTAAATAATAAATTTGTCACTTCCTTTCACGATATTACCGATACCAAACATTCCGAGCAGCAACTGCGCATAGCCGCCACCACGTTTGAATCGCATGAGGGTGTACTGATAACAGATGCCAACAGTATTATTCTTCGCGTGAACCGCGCATTTTCAAATATGACGGGGTACATGGCAGATGAAGTCGTCGGTAAAAAACCGAATATATTTAGCTCCGGGCGGCATGATGCAGGCTTTTATGCAGCAATGTGGGAGAGTATTAACAGTAATGGAAGTTGGGAAGGCGAGATTTGGAACCGGCGTAAAGATGGTGAGATTTTTCCTGCACGTCTAACTATTACTTCAGTAAGAGACAACAACGGCGTTCTGATGAATTATGTAGCCACGAATAACGATATTACGCAGCGAAAGGAGGCTGAAGAAGAAATAAGGATGTTGGCTTTTTTCGATCCGCTCACGCACCTGCCCAACCGTCGCCTGCTGCAGGATCGTCTCGATCAGGCCCTTGCTTCCTGTGGACGTAGTGGCAGATATGGCGCAATGATGTTTATTGATCTGGATAATTTCAAGGTTCTTAACGATACCCAGGGACACGATATTGGGGATCTCTTACTACAGCAAGTTGCACAGCGCCTGATTTCCTGTTTACGTGATGATGATACGGTGGCCCGTATTGGTGGCGATGAATTTGTGGTGATACTAGAAGATTTGAGCGAGGATGTGCATGAGGCAGCAGCACAAACTAAAAACATCGGTGAAAAGATACTCGCTGAATTTAATAATCTTTTCCTGCTTGCCGAGAATGAATATCATTGTACAACCAGTATGGGCGCCACCCTGTTTGGCAAGAATCATCTGAAAACAGATTTATTGCTTAAAGAGGCTGACATCGCCATGTATCAGGCAAAAAAGGCTGGGCGCAACACGCTTCGCTTTTTCGACCCCGAAATGCAGTCAAGCATATCCGACAGAGTTTCTCTCGAAAAAGAGCTGCAAAAGGCGATCGTTAAGGGGCAATTCACTTTGTATTATCAAGCACAAGTGGACAGCTCAAGGAACCCCATTGGGGCAGAGGCATTAATCCGCTGGATACACCCTGAGCGGTGTTTAATTTCCCCCGCTGAGTTTATTCCATTAGCAGAAGAGTCAGGACTGATTATTCCTATCGGTCAATGGGTGCTGGAAACAGCCTGTATGCAGTTGAAGGCTTGGCAACAAAATACTTTAACCTGCAACTTAGTACTGGCCATTAACGTCAGTGCAAAACAGTTTAGGCAGCCTGATTTTGCACCTTCCATTCAAGCTGCGGTAGAAAAATATGGAGTTAATCCCGAGCTTCTCAAGCTTGAATTAACTGAAAGCCTGATGCTGTTCAATGTTGAAGACACCATCGCAACCATGACTGTGCTAAACGAAATTGGAGTTAAGCTTTCTTTGGACGATTTTGGCACTGGTTATTCCTCCTTGCAGTACCTCAAAAGCTTGCCGCTAGATCAGCTCAAAATCGATCAATCATTCGTTCGGGATATTGTCTCTGATAGCAGTGACAAGGCTATTGTGCAAACCATCATTGCCATGGCGCAAAGCCTAAATCTGAATGTGATTGCCGAAGGAGTGGAAACCGAAGAACAACTTCAACTCCTTTTAAGCAATGGTTGCTCACATCATCAGGGCTATCTATTTGGTAAACCGGTTCCCATTGAACAATTTGATACAGAGATTAAAGAAATTTAGGTATTTAAATAACACAATAGAGGTTCAGACAGCTACAGCGATACTGGCCCTTTCCACATAAGCCACTTCTTTAATTGAAGGAACATGGCGATTGCTGCGCGCTTCATTTATAATCCTCGCCCCTTTCGGAAAACCCCCATGCAGATAGGCCCCTACAAATTAAAGAACAATTTGATCGTTGCCCCTATGGCAGGCGTCACAGACCGCCCTTTCCGTATGCTGTGCAAGCGCATGGGAGCTGGAATGGCTGTTTCCGAGATGGTTTCATCCAACTCTCTGCTGTACGGCTCTGAAAAAACCAAGCGCCGTGCCAACCATGAGGGCGAAGTAGATCCGATTTCGGTACAAATACTGGGCACAGACCCGGAAATGATGGCACTCGCTGCGCAACACAATGTGGATAGAGGGGCGCAAATTATCGATATCAATATGGGCTGCCCTGCCAAAAAAATATGTAATGTCATGGCAGGTTCTGCCCTGATGCAGAACGAAACTCTGGTTGCAAAAATTTTGGAGGCGGTGGTTGCCGCCGTCTCGGTACCCGTCACACTCAAAATTCGTACAGGCTGGGATAAAACCAATCGCAATGCGGTAAACATAGCAAAAATTGCTGAAGCAAGCGGTATACAAGCTTTGGCGATCCATGGCCGCACCCGGGCTTGCGCCTATACGGGGGAAGCCGAATACGAGACGATTACCGCCGTAAAAAACAACGTCGGTATTCCCGTCATAGCAAATGGTGATATTACAACGCCCGAAAAAGCAAAGTATGTCCTGGAAAAAACCGGGGTGGATGCGGTCATGATAGGCCGTGCTGCACAAGGAAGACCCTGGTTGTTTCGCGAGATCGAATATTTCCTCAAAACCGGCAATCACCTGGACTCACCACCGGTCGACGAAGTACATCGGGTTCTGGTGGAACATATGCACGAATTATATGAATTCTATGGAGAGCACACCGGCACGCGTGTGGCGCGCAAGCATATCTCCTGGTATACGCGCGGTTTGGAGGGATCGGCGAAATTTCGCCATCATATGAATGAGCTGCCGACAAGTGCAGAGCAGATGATGGCGGTGGGTGATTTTTTCGATGAACAGTTGCAACGTGGTGAACGATTGCAATATGAAAAGGGGTTGGTTGCATGAGTAAATTGGCAGTGGAATGTATCCTGGGTGAAAATGAAATTGCACAGTATGTACGTCTGGCAGTAAACGAATATTTTAAAGATTTGGATGGTGAGGAGCCCTATTGCTCCATTTTTGATATGGTCATGAAGTGTGTCGAAAAACCATTAATTGAAACTGTGTTACAGCACGCAGAGGGCAATCAAACCAGAGCAGCAATTTTATTGGGTATCAATCGAAATACCCTGAGAAAAAAGATTCAAGAACACGATATTGAATAATTTATAGAAAAGAATGGAATATAAATATGAAAGCCATCAAGCAAGCACTGATTAGTGTCTCGGATAAAGCGGGCGTAGTCGAATTCGCAAAAGCCCTCCGGCAAATGGGTGTGGCAATTCTTTCAACAGGCGGCACCGCCAAGTTACTTGCCGACAATGGGATCCCTGTTACCGAAGTAGCCGACTACACGGGCTTTCCCGAAATGCTCGATGGTCGCGTAAAAACCCTTCAACCCAAAGTTCATGCCGGCATATTGGCGCGGCGCGATATGCCCGAGCATATGGCAACCCTGCAAAAACACAACATCCCGACGATCGATCTGGTCGTCGTGAATTTGTATCCCTTCAGCGCCACCATCGCCAAGCCAAACTGCTCGCTCGAAGATGCAATCGAGAATATCGACATAGGCGGACCCGCCATGGTGCGATCCTCGGCAAAGAATTATGCGCATGTGGCTGTGGTAACGGATGCGGCCGATTACAAAACTGTGCTGGAAGAAATGAAAGCAAATGGCGGCGCAGTGAATGATACAACCCGTTTCTATCTGGCGAAAAAAGCTTTTTCTCATACCGCCGCTTATGATGGCACCATCAGCAATTATCTGACTGCGCTCACCGAAGACGGCAGTAAACAGCAATTTCCCGAGGTCATCAATTTCCAGTTTGGCAAAGCGCAAGCCATGCGTTACGGTGAAAACCCGCATCAGGGTGCCGCGTTTTATATCGAAACCGATGCGAAAGAAGCATCCATTGCAACCGCGCGGCAACTGCAGGGCAAAGAACTTTCCTACAATAATATTGGCGATGCCGACGCCGCTTTGGAATGCGTCAAGCTGTTTGATGCGTCACCGGCCTGCGTCATTGTCAAGCATGCCAACCCCTGTGGCGTGGCCTATGGCGCCAATTTGCTGGAAGCCTATGACCTTGCCTACAAGACCGATCCCGAGTCAGCCTTTGGCGGTATCATCGCCTTCAATGGCGAGCTTGATGCCAAAACCGCAGCGGCCATCGTCGAGCGCCAGTTTGTCGAAGTGATCATCGCGCCCAAGGTTTCGAAAGCAGCCAGCGACATCGTTGCCGCCAAGAAAAATGTGCGCTTGCTCGAATGCGGCCAGTGGCCAAAAACGCCAGCCAAGCGTATGGATTTCAAGCGCGTAACCGGCGGGCTGCTGGTGCAGCATGCCGACCTCGAGTTGTATAACGAACTCAGGGTGGTATCCAAACGCAAACCGACTGAAGCCGAAATGGCAGATCTGCTGTTTGCCTGGCGCGTCGCCAAATTTGTGAAATCCAATGCAATTGTGTATGCCAAGAACAAGATGACCATCGGCGTAGGGGCAGGTCAAATGAGCCGTATTAATTCAGCTCGTATTGCTGCAATCAAGGCTGAGCATGCCGGGCTTCAGGTTGCCGGTTCTGTGATGGCCTCTGATGCCTTTTTCCCCTTCCGTGACGGTATCGATTCTGCAGCCAAGTCCGGTATTGTTGCAGTCATCCAGCCCGGTGGCTCGATGCGCGATGACGAAGTGATCGCTGCTGCCGATGAACATAACATGGCCATGGTGTTGACCGGAATGCGTCACTTCAGGCATTAGATCAACATGAAAATTCTCGTCGTAGGTGGTGGTGGTCGCGAGCACGCATTGGCGTGGCGTTTGTCCCAGGGTAAACGGGTACAAAAGGTATATGTGGCGCCGGGTAATGCGGGCACGGCACTGGAAGACGGTGTGGAAAATTTACCGATTACCGGTATTCCCGAGCTGCTCGCTTTCGCACAAAAAGAAGGAATCCATTTCACCGTTGTGGGCCCGGAAGCACCCCTCGCCGCAGGTATCGTCGATGCTTTCCGCGCCGCCGGACAAAAAATATTCGGCCCAACCCAAGCCGCCGCGCAATTGGAGAGCTCCAAGGATTTCGCCAAGGCTTTCATGGTGCGACACAATATTCCAACTGCTTTTTACGAAACCTTTACCAATGTTGTCGCTGCCAAAGCCTACGTTGAAAAACACGGTGCACCGATCGTCGTCAAGGCCGACGGTCTGGCAGCGGGCAAGGGAGTGGTGGTGGCGATGACGAAGGAAGAAGCATACGCCGCCATCGACATGATGCTATCCGACAATAAACTCGGCAATGCCGGTGCGAGAGTGGTCATCGAAGAATTCCTGGCAGGTGAAGAAGCCAGTTTTATTGTACTGGTTGACGGAAAAAATGTATTGACCCTCGCCACCAGCCAGGATCACAAACGCTTGCAAGACGGCGATCATGGACCCAACACCGGCGGAATGGGTGCCTATTCTCCGGCACCGGTGATTACACCGACACTGCATGCACGAGCCCTGCGGGAAGTGATCAAACCCGTGATACAGGGTATGGAAAAAGAAGGGATCATCTATACCGGATTTCTCTATGCGGGTCTGATGATCGATGACAAGGGCGGAATGAAAGTACTGGAATTTAATTGCCGCATGGGTGACCCTGAAACTCAGCCCATCATGATGCGATTAAAGAGCGACCTGTCTGTCATTCTCGAGCATGCAATTGCCGGAACATTGAATAAAGTTGAAGCAGAATGGGATATCCGTGCCGCGCTTGGCGTGGTGATGGCCGCGGCCAATTATCCGGAAACACCGCGCCAGGGTGATGTCATCAACGGTCTTGGCAAACAGGATCAAGATGCACACGTATTTCACGCGGGTACCACCCTGAAAGATGGAAAAGTCGTCACAAGTGGCGGACGAGTACTGTGCGTGACAGCGCTCGGTGGCAATGTCAGCATGGCTCAGCGACGTGCTTACCAGGTAGCAGAGAATATAAAATTTGATGGCTGCCAAATGCGTCACGACATTGGTTATCGTGCCATTACGCATAAAAAATAGTTCAAATACATTTTCAAAATATCAGGAGCCTGGCATGAACAGTGATGCAGTCAAACAATATCTCCTCGGGTTACAGGATCGTATTGTTCAAGGTCTGGAAAAAATAGACGGCAAGAAATTTATCCGCGACGCGTGGAGCAGAGAAGCCGGCGGTGTGGGGATAGGTGCGGGCGGCGGCATCAGTTGCATACTCGAAGAGGGCAATGTGCTGGAGCGTGGCGGTGTTGCCTTCTCGCATGTTACAGGCGATAAAATGCCGGCATCCGCAACCGCTCATCGCCCCGAGCTGGCGGGTTCAAGCTGGGAAGCCATGGGCGTATCCCTGGTGATGCATCCACGCAACCCCTACGCGCCAACCGTACATGCCAATGTACGTATGTTCATGGCGAAAAAACAAAATGGCGAAATAGCCTTCTGGTTTGGTGGGGGCATGGACCTGACACCCTATTATGGATTTGATGCGGACGCCGTCCATTTCCATCAAACATGTAAAAATGCGCTTGCCCCTTTCGCGGGAAACCTGCATGCCAAATATAAAAAATGGTGCGACGAATATTTTTTCCTCAAGCATCGCAATGAGCCTCGCGGTGTCGGTGGTATCTTTTTCGATGACCTGAGCGTACCCGATTTTGTTACGGCTTTCGCCGTCCAGCAAAGTGTGGGCGACCATTTTCTGTCAGCCTACACACCGATACTGGAACGGCGTAAAGACACCCCCTATGGCGAGCGCGAACGCGACTTTCAATTGTATCGCCGCGGACGGTATGTCGAATTCAACCTGGTCATCGACCGCGGAACAATATTCGGCCTTCAAAGCAATGGCCGCACCGAGTCCATCTTGTTGTCGATGCCACCGCTCGTGAAATGGCGCTATAACTGGCACCCCGAAAAAGGCACGCCGGAAGCCGAGTTATATGAAAAATTTTTGATCCCCAAAGAATGGGTCTGAGAATTGAAGACGCACTTTCGTTTGTTGATGTTGAACCTATTCAAGGCGACGAACATCACATGCTCTTTTTTTTTCGCCGCACGCTGTATCAAGCTCACCTTTAATCGACTGGGCGCACTGTGCTAAGTAAACTCGGCAAATATGAAATCGTGGGTGAACTGGGCAACGGGGCATTGGGCACCGTGTATGAAGCGTTTGATCCCATGAACGAACGAGCAGTCGCGATCAAGACGGTCAAAAAATCGTTAATCGACCCTGTAGACACGGCAGGTGTCTTTGCACGTTTCCGTCCTGACGCACAAGAAGCGGTTCGCCTCGTTCATCCAGGCATCGTTTCGATGTATGAATATGGAGAAGAGGGCGATATGATCTTTATCGCCATGGAACTGCTCACGGGCATATCAATCGATAAATTTCTGAACAAAGGCAGACGATTGGCCGTTTCAGAAATCAGCAATATCTTGTCTCAATTGCTGGACGTTCTGGAATATTCGCATGCGCGCGGTGTCATCCATAGCCATATCAAACCCGAAAATATTGTTATGGTCAAAGACGGCAACGTTAAAATAACAGATTTTGGCCTGTCAAAAATTCAGCTAATTAACCTAGCAAATGACGGCACCGCCCCCCAAGTATCTGCCTATATTTCACCCGAACAGCTTCAGGGCCACTCGGCAGATACACGAAGTGATGTCTATTCGACGGGTATTATTCTTTATCAACTTCTCACCGGTGAGCTTCCCTTTACACGCAGTACGTTAAATCCGGAAGGGGCTTATATTACATCGGGCATTTCAAAATCGATTGACGAGGTAATTAAAAAATCGCTCGCACAGCAACCCAATGAACGTTATCAGCGCATTGATGAATTTAGAAATGCCATCAATCAGGCTGCTTCCCCTGACCCCTCACCTACCTCCGTCGATACACCTTTGCAGAAGGAAATAATTGAACCGGCACAACTGGCGTCAAAGCCTGAAAAAAATTTGATAGGGACTGAAGAGAACGCAAAAGTGTACTCAGTGGATATGGATTTTTTTGAGGAACGCCTCAGAGAAGCCAAACAGAGCCAGCCCGAGATTGCTAAACGCAAACCAGCCGAATCAAAACCTGAAAAAATCGCTTTGCACATTGAAACACTGTCGGATATTGTTAAGCCGCACTCGCCTGTTACTCCCGAATCCAAATTATTGGCTGCGCTGGAACAGGAAGCACGTGCAAGTCTGGACAGCAAAAATTCTCATGACAAAAATAAACATGCACAGGACAGTATCCTGCATGATGCGTTGGAGCGTGTGCTTAAATTTTTTACTCCTTTTGCCAGACATGTTAACCATATGGAACCCGGCATTAACAGGACATATCGTTTTGGCGCGACATCTGAATTTACTAATCTTAAATGGGGCAAGGCGCTGATCGAGTCGCGGAAGCTCAGTCTATCGGATAGTGCTCTTTTGTCTTTTGTGACATTCAGGTTAAAACTTCTCTCCCCAAAACCGATCATCATCAAACGCCCGTATAGCCAACTTGAGGCGTTAAAAAAAGAGTTACACCAACTACGATTGAAAACACTTGAAGATCTGGAGAGCATCAAAAAAAATCCCGGTCAGGAATGGATTGAGATTCAGCTGGACTCTGTCGTCCCTGTACAAATCACGTTCAAGGGAAATTATGAGCTGGGTAAAATCAATGTAATGACCCGTAATCTTACCGACTTCGGACAATCCAATATCAAGCTGGAACCCGCGAACATTACCCCTGAGTTCCTGGATGAACTGGGTCGGTTCCTGATTGGTCGTAGCGAAAAATTGCCCACAATCCTGCATGCATCCGGCAACCCGATACGACCCAAGTCCAAGTAATTCTGATAATCATTATCCGCCAATAATAGGAATGTAAAAACGGATCGTATTGAAAAGTTCCAAATAAAAACCCCCGCCATGATAACGGGGGTTTTTATTTACAGCCGTATCAACCCGGCTTGCTATTCATTATTTGCTAACAAAATTACACTGTGGCGGGTACCGGTTGTTTCTTGGGTTTCTTTACTTCTTTATTTTTGCGCTGTTGACCTTTTGCCATGATTTTTCTCCTGGTAATGTGGCGCGCACATCATAATACGAATATACAGATTTTGGCTATCCCTATCGTGTTGATGATCCTATAGGTATTAGTACATCGGGAAAGGCGGTATTGGGTTTCTGTTACCCGCGACAATATTGAAGTTTCGCACTGAAATACCATTGCGCATAATACTCAGGATGAAGTTGCATCGAAAATGACAAGTACAGCCGCCAACACGTAGGTAACGCTAAAAATATAGTCGTATTTTTTTATTAAAGATCGATTTCATAGGTAGTTAGTATTATTCTCATCATTAACGTCCGCCGCCGATCTTTCAACTTTGTATTTTTGCGCATACAACTGTTTTCCTGCTCAAATTTTCTTAAATTTTATTTGTTTATATAAGTAATTTCCCTATTTTCCAACCTCAGCATTCAAGCTTTGGGTAACGAAAACACTGATACTTTTTCGGCTGGATGAATGACCAAAATCAAGAGTGTTACATCCACTGCGATGCGGACATAACGAGAATGACGGAAAAGATGCCGAAGGAATGTCTGGCCAGAAAACCAGAACTGATTAACGTTTACGGTGTATCAATCACCTTAACAAAAATATTGATCAAGGATTTGATCTCTGCAGGCCTTTGCACAAACCGCACCCCCGTCTTGATTGCCAGCGTGCCATCCTTGCGTGTGATCGTTGTGGAGTGCCGCACGATCAGATCGACGGTTACCGGTTCGCCACCGGGAATGATAATACGACAATTTGTAAGCACCGACCCCGGCTTGAGCTTGATGCCCTGATCGTATGACATAAATCCTATACCATCCTGACTGATATCAATCATTTTGGCTTCAAAAGGCAAGGCACTTGTTTGATCAACAACCAGATTCAACGCGATGTCCGATGAAACCCTGAAGCGCATATGCCCCCGATGGTGGTAAACAATAAGCATATCCGGCATCGTAAATCGAATCGCTGGGCGCGTCTCAAACACGGTATCGGTGGGGGTGGATGCCTTAAATACCAGCTGAGCGCCCTGGTGATTCACATTAAACAGTAATGATTTCAAACTGAACAAGGCATTATTTGTAGCTTTATCTTCCCCATATGAAACGACAAACTGCCCTGATACAGAATCAACAGAAAGAACCTGCGTCACAAAAAACATCTCTTCCCCAACCTCTGTGTATACGGCGCTTTTCTCATTACAAGCTGCTTGAAGGATTTTGCAAATTTCAATGCGCGAGCGATAAAGCAAATTGTGCTGTTCAACTGGTGCTTGATGAGTTGTGGAATCGGCAGGTTCAGACATGGTCGAAATGAATACACCTATTTTATGGACGAAACCAAAAAATGACTGGGCCGCACGTTATAACAGGCTTCTAAAAAAAAGTTATTTTCCATATTGCGTATAAATGCCTCACTGCATACGCGTTTCAAGGCCTCAGTCATGGAAGAAAAGTTCGAGCGCTTGATTAAAAATATGCCAGCACGATACTCGCAAATACCACCACACCAAACCAGTTATTATGCAAAAATGCCTTGAAGCATGCGTCGCGTTGTCGTTGCTTGATCAGGGTGTAGTGATACCCGGCGATACCTGTTGCAGCCAGCAAACCCAAGTAATACGGCAAATTCAGATGCAGCAAGACACCCACCCAGGCAAGCAGGCAGAGTGCTGCGGTGTAACAAACCATCACCGCAACCACATCATGTTTTCCAAAAAACAAGGCCGACGAATGAATACCCAAATGAATATCATCGTCTCGATCGACCATGGCATATTCGGTATCGTAAGCGATACACCAAAAAATATTGGCGAGCATCACCCACCATGCAATCACCGGCACACGCCCCTGTATCGCAGCAAATGCCATCGGTACACCAAAGCCGAAAGCGATACCGAGATACGCCTGCGGAATGGCCAAAAAACGCTTGGTATAAGGGTAGCTTACGGCAAGCAACACCGCAGGAACAGAGAGCACAATCGTCAGCACATTAAGGGGCAGAATAAGCAAAAAAGCCACAATGGCCAGAGAGGCGGCAAGCCCTAACGCTTCGCGTGGCGTAACCTGCCCGCTGGTAACGGGGCGTTGCTGGGTGCGCTTCACATGTTTATCGATATCGCGATCGGCATAGTCGTTAATCACACAACCGGCAGAACGCATCAGCACCGTGCCGGCCACAAAAATAAACAATACATAAACAGGCGGGTGCCCGTTGCTGGCAATCCAGATTGCCCAAAGCGTCGGCCACAACAGCAGCAAAATGCCGATGGGTCGGTCGAGGCGCATCAGGCGGTAATACAGGGATAGTTTTTGTTTTAATGGCATTGCGAAAAAAGATAAGCTGCAATCATGCTGATTATTATATTAGTGTATTTACCAAATAGTGGGTAATTGATTTTAACTCAAGTAATTTGATTGCCGAACACGCCTATACGCAGAATAATCGTGTTCCCTATACCAGGAATAAAACGTACTTATTCACACGCTAACAAGTGCATACATTCTGCTGCTGACTCATCCAGAACAAACTCACCAGAAGTGATTGTACCTGCCGCTTCGATTTGTTTTGTTTAGCGAGCATGATCGTTCTTAAGTCACCTTCCCAACACTCTACCGAGTAAGCAAACCCAGCAAAGATTGGTGACTGGAATCGTAACGGTTTTACGGTGCCGATTTTCAAACATCAATCCATTTCAAATATTTTAAGGTTTTTATGCGAGCCGATTACTCCCCTGCAAGCAGAAAGTGTTTGATGTAGTCGCGTAGTTGCAAAACCAAAATCAGTGATTCAAACTCTTCAATGATTGAACGACCTCTGGTGTATCCCAGTGTATTGCCGCATTCACCCCATAATGAACTTTGCCATCCATGCCAATAACAAAAGTTGAAGGAAACCCAATCACCTTCCATTGTTGCGCAGTTTTTCCATTGGGATCGACCAGTACCGGGAACTCCACACGCACCTTTTGCATAAAGTCCTGAATCTTTTTTCGCGAGTCTGCATAGTTAACCGAGATGAGCTCAAAGGGAAGACTTTTCATTTGCTTGCGCAGACGGTTAAGCGAAGGAATTTCTTCTATGCAAGGTGAACACCAGGTTGCCCAAAAATTCACCACGGTAATTTTTCCACGATAGTCGGTGAGGTTGAATGGCTTGCCGTTCGCATCCTTTAATTTGATCGAGGGAGGAGTCGCATTGCCAGCAAACGCAGTTAATCCGATATCGGGCCGTGCATCAGAAACCAGGCTCGGTTGTATATAGTTCGTCGGCGGAACCTGATAGGGCAAGCTGTCAAAAAATGTAAACAGCTCACTGGTTTTTTGAGGCAATTCTTTCAGCATCTTAAGTGTTTCAGGGCTGTTCTCGTCATGGTAAAAAATACTGGTCACACCGGGTAGACGCTGGTGATAGACGTTTGGATTGTTGCTGCTCAGTTCTTTCACCAGACTTGCAAATTGTTCATCCGAACCGTGTAATCCTCCCTGATAAATCATGAGCGGCACACTCGTGTTACGCACAATAGGCAGGTATTCGGGATCCTTGCCGAGCTCGGGTAAGCCGGTAACAAGATCGGGAGAAAATAACACGGCGCCCAACAATTTTCCGTTATGCATTTCGCGCTGTTGCCACAGGGTGGCACCCCGCACAACCGGAATGGCAACATATCCCTGTGCAAACAATATAACCCGTTTGCCGGTACGTCGATGCGCGGTATCGATAATGTCCGCCACGTAACGAGCATCGAGATTGCGCATTAAGTTACTGTTGGAGGTCAACATCAAAGCTTCGGCAAAATCGATTTGCCAAACTTCAATGTCCTTCGCTGCCAATTTATTTGCCATGCTGATGGTACGATCCTGCCAGCCATATGCACTCACCCAGATCACCAAATCATTGCCTCGAGCTGGGTATTGGTAAAGTGAAACGCTATTGCCATCATGTGTATTAACCAGCACCTCGGTGTCGGGCAATTTGAGTGTATTGACTTCTTCGGCTGAAATGGAGGCTGATGAAATAATACTCAGGGTGAGTATGAGCAGACTGATTTTATGCATGTGTTGGTTGGGCGAGAGGCAAAGAAATCTTATTATAATAGAGCACAGCCATAAGACACAGTTTGGTAATATTGGTTGCAATTGTGCAACAAAACCAATTCGGTGTTGACCTGGAACATGAGATACAAAATAGGGATTTTGCTTATATATACGTGTGTTTTTTCGGATTAAAATCTCCTCATGCAACTTATGGCGTAAATACACTTATCGCCATCTGCGGGTTGCTCGAGGGCGGCTTGAGTCAGATGAAAACTTAGCGTTATTCGTATAATCGTTAAAGGAGGATCGCCATGTTTGAAATTAATAAAATCATTATTCGAAGTCATTTATTTATGTTTCTGGCATTGAGCTTCATTCTTGGTGGTACAGCTTGGGCTCAAGTTTCTCCACCCAATACAAATGTTATTGTAGGCACTGCTGCATGCCCAAAACTTAATGCGCATAGCAAAAAAGCATGTACATTTACAAGACCTGGCAGCCATAATTTTCAGGTGTGGCCCGGTCGAATCAGCGTTCAGGCAACCCAGGAGCCTGGTATTTGGCTGGTGACATCAACAGGGCATAGGGATGGCATGTTTGATCATGTTCTAGGGTGGGGTAAAAGAGACGATCATATAAATTTTCAATGCTTTATAAAGGGCGGGGGTAATTACTTTGGGCCTTTTGGTTTTAATATTGATCACGGTGGCGCCTGGAAAACATATGGTCAACCTGCCACCACTGCAACGGTCGTCACAGGTGCCGTTGTGGCAATTTTTAATCCTCCTGTTGGAGGGGTCATTGTTGCGGGTGGTACAGCTGGTGCAGAGTTGGGGCCGGCGCTGAGCAAGTTAGGCAGCAAATCATGGGAGGCGCAGGCTGGCAAAGTTGCCGCAGATATCTGCGCTGCATTGGCGAGTTAATTACCCATAAATTTAATCGACATTCGCCATTAGATAATGATGTTTTTGCATTTTTTGACGAGCGATTTTTAACAGGAGAATAAATTGAATACCCTGGAAAAAAATTATGTAATCTCATACTACACTTTGCGCCAAATGACAGGATGGGCGGGCTTGTTAATGCCCATTATCGTGAGGATTGGGGGATATGTTTTCGAAAACATAACCACCACTGATTCTATCAGCGCATATTATTACACCGGTATGCGAGACGTCTTTGTGTCGACTTTAGTTTTGGTCGGAGCCTTGCTTGCATGTTACCGAACACAGGTGTGGCATGATAATGTGTTTGCTGTCATCGCTGGCCTCGCTGCTATTGGGATTGGTCTATTTCCAATGGATCCGACATATGCTGCCGATGTAGTTTCAATATCACCCGGCATTATCGGTGAACAGTGTTACTTGAATAGAAAATTACTCGGATACCACTTTATATTCGTGGCCATATTCTTTTCGCTATCATTTTATCTGGTCTATTTTAGATTTGGTGCCCTGACATCTGAAAACCCGACAACACAGAAATTGATACGAAATAAATTCTATAAAGGATGTGGTGCGATCATGCTGGTTTCATTTTTGGTCATTGGATATATCGCGGCAACGTCAAAGGGTAGTTCAATATTTTGGCCAGAAAGTTTTGCCGTGGGTGCCTTTGCTGCTGCATGGCTAATCAAAGGACAGTTTTTTCTAAAGGATGTCAATATAACAATCAAAAAATAATACATATCTCAGTGGAGTACAGATTATGAACTTCAATCATTCTAATTTTCTAAATACTGGAAATCTTCTTGGGTTGAATTACGTTAATCATGACAGATGCTTCCACTCCATCTTTTTTTACATTGCCATGGTTTTTTCAAGCATTACTTTTGCACAGGAAGGAAACCCGGATAAAGCCAAAATTGCCGACTACTGCGAAGCTATGAAAGCGCAGAGCGATTGCATCAATAAAACTTGTGTGAGGGACGGCAAAAACCTGTGTATCGAGCAGAATCGTTTTACCCCCTATCAACCTAATAGTGCAGTTTTTCAACAAACTGATCGCGATGAACATTCTGTCGAGGTCAATTATTCGTTTAGATACCTGATTTCTTCTCCCGATTGCACTGACATTTTCAAGGATCACTGTTTTGATTTTGACAAAAGATTGGAACACTTTGTTACCTACACCGGAAAGTTTGATTTCTATGTAGGATCAAGGATATCAGGTCCGGTCGTAAATCGCTTAAGTAACCCGGCATGGCATTCGCGTAAATATTTTGGGGATGAAGTTAATTTTTTCGATTGGGTGGATTTTGGCTTTGAGCACAAATCGAATGGGCAGGTAGTTTCTGCAAGCGAGCGCGTCTCCGGATCGATGCAGTATCGAGCAGATGCGGAATATCTTGCTGGTAATCACGCCTATATTGATTCAATTAGCAGAAGTGTCAATTATCTCTCACTAGAGACTAAAAGTTCCCTTACCGTGGGATCACGCGAAGGATTTGAGTTCTATCTTAAATTGTATGGATTTCACTTTGGTGAAGAATCTGATGTTCATTGGGGTGATTATGCCGGACAAGAAAATGTTAAATTCACTGAATTCGAAAGAATAAGATCAGTCCTTAATATTCCACTCACCGATGAAAAAAAATACGATAAGAAACGAGAAATGGGAATCGAATGGACTGTTGGTGGAAGAGGCCTGGCTACAGATTCTGTTAATCTTTGGGTGAGATGGCCATTTGAATTATGTGATTTACAAATCCCATTAACACTTCGGGCACATGCCGGCCCCATGAATGAGCTATCAAATTACACCGAGGATCAACGTTCATACGGTATTGGTCTTTCTTTCTACCATTAAACGTAAATACTTAATCACCTGATACCTTTTATATTCACAAGTCGAGTGAATACGGTAATAAAATACGGGGGTTTCAGATCACACTAAGGTGATCTGCTTCGGATAGTGTTCAAACCACCTACATTATTTCTTGAGTACATAATTTTCTGAATTCTGCAGAACATATTGATCGTTTTGCAATAGATAGAATTAGTTTTGCATCCACTACAATTTTAAAATCCCCGGCAAAAAAACCTCGGTGACCAGCAGCGGTGCACCCTGCAAACTAAAGACCGAGCGCCTTGCCCAGAGTCGTTGGGGGGGCGTTGTGAGTGCCGCGGTTGCATGACGATAGAGTGGATGGTCTGGTTTAAGGACGCTGTAGCGCAGCGGCGCGCGTTGCACCAGCGGGTGTGAAAACAACAAGGCGCCAAGCGGGCGACTGCCCAGATGTTGCAGGGCGTGCCAAGCGCCCCGCAGGTGTTGCGCCGCCACCACGCTATGGGCAAAGACGACGGGCTCGTTGTCGGCATAGAGAAACACTTCACGGGTGTATATTTGCTGCCTGCGCGGTACGTTCAGGATGCTCAGTTCATCGCGACTGGCCATGTTCAAACCCGTATAGAAATTGCGTACATGAAATTTTTCGCAGCGTTGTTGTATGCGCCGCGTGAGGGAACCGTGGTCATGCAACCAGGGTGCGTAGCCCGCATCAATTTCGGGTATATAACTCAGCCAGTCGCGTTTAGGCATGCAGGTAGTCCGGTTTGTTTGCCATCCACCGTTGCAAATGCGAGCGCGCCGCGTCGGGATAGTCGCGCAACAATTCATCAGCCACGTTGCGCGCGGTTTCAATTAACGCCGTGTCTTCATTGACATCGGCAAAGCGCAGCATGGGTACGCCGCTCTGGCGTGCGCCGAGCAACTCGCCGGGGCCGCGCAGTTGCATGTCTTGTTGTGCAATTTCAAAGCCGTCGGTATTTTCAAAAATGATTTTCAACCGTGCGCGCGCCAGCTCGGACAAGGGTGTTTGAAACAGCAAGACACACAGGCTGTGTGCCGCCCCCCGGCCAACCCGGCCCCGTAGCTGGTGCAGCTGGGAGAGGCCCATGCGTTCGGCATGGTCGATCACCATCATGCTGGCGTTGGGTACATCCACACCGACTTCGATCACGGTGGTGGCAACGAGCAGTTGCACGTCGTTGGCTTTGAAAGCGCTCATCACATTTGCTTTCTCGGTATTGTTGAGTTTGCCGTGTACCAAACCGACATTGAGATCGGGAAATATTTCTTTAAGCGTTGCGTAAGTCTCAAGTGCTGTCTGCAATTGCAGGGTTTCGGATTCATCGATCAACGGGCAGACCCAATAGGCTTGCCGCCCTTCCAGACATGCATTGCGCACACGCTCAAACACTTCATCACGGCGTGCGTCACTGATGAGTTTGGTCACCACCGGGGTTCGCCCCGGGGGTAATTCGTCAATCACCGATACATCCAGGTCGGCAAAATAACTCATCGCCAGGGTGCGGGGAATGGGAGTGGCGCTCATCATTAATTGGTGTGGCTCAACGCCCTTGCCGCGCATGGCGAGGCGTTGTTGCACGCCAAATTTATGTTGTTCATCGACGATTACCAGGCCCAGTTTATGAAATTCAACCTGGCTTTGAAACAAGGCATGTGTGCCGATGGCGAGCAGCGTATCCCCGTTTGCTATGCGCTCAATGGCGAGCAATTTTTCTTTTTTCTTGAGGCTGCCTGACAGCCATACAGGGCTGATTCCCAGCGGTTCCAGCCATCCGCGTAGTTTGGAAAAATGTTGTTCGGCTAATATTTCCGTGGGTGCCATCAATGCCACCTGATAACCGTTTTCGATTGCCTGCAGGGCGGCAAGTGCAGCGACCACAGTTTTGCCGCAGCCGACATCCCCCTGCAATAAACGTTGCATCGGGTGCGGATGGGTCAGGTCTTGGCTAATCTCGTGCCAAACTTTTTGTTGTGAGCGGGTGAGCGAAAAGGGCAAGGCCTTGAGAAAAGTTCCGGTGTAATGGCCGTGGTTGGCAAATTGCGGTGCCTTTAAATTTCGGCGCTTTCGATAATGCAGCCGCATGGATAATTGTTGTGCCAGCAACTCGTCGAATTTAATGCGGTACCAGGCGGGGTGCGCGCGCGCCAACAATGCCTCAGCATCAATATCAGGCGTTGGGTTGTGCAGCAGTTTGGCGCTGTCTGCAAAGCTGGGCAATTTCAGTCTGTCGATAATTGCGCTGGGCAGAGTGTCAGGTAAATCGAGATCGTTGATGGCACTGCGTATGTGTTTGCTCAGGGTAGCTTGCGGCAAGCCGGCGGTAGTGGGATAGACCGGGGTGAGCGCCTGCTTCAGTGGTGTATTTTCTCCGGCAGAGCGACACTTGGGATGCACCATTTCCATACCGAAATAGCCGTCTCGCGCTTCACCCAGCGCGCGGATACGCTTGCCGATGGCGAGTTGCTTTTGCTGGCTGGGATAAAAATTGAGGAAGCGTAAAAACACAATGCCGCTGTCATCTTTCAATTGGCATATCAAGCTGCGGCGAGGCCGAAAGACGACTTCAGCATGGATAACTTCACCCTCCACCTGACTATCGACTCCCGGTTGCAGATCTTCAATGCGAATGATTTGTGTTTCATCTTCATAGCGGAGCGGCAGGTGCAACACCAGATCAAATCGATTGTAAATGCCAAGCTTGGCAAATTTACTGAGCGTGGCTTTCTGTATTGCAGAAGGCAGAGCAAGCGACACTGCAGAATTCAAAACGTTTGTTACCTCTGTAGAAACATGATGCCATCGGCTTCAACCAATGCATCACGCGGCAGAGACGCAACACCCACCGCGGCCCGTGCGGGGAAAGGCTGATGAAAATAGGTGGCCATGACTTCGTTCACCTTGGCGAAGTGCACCAGGTCAGTCAAATAAATATTGAGTTTGACCACGTCATCCATGCTGCCACCCGCAGCATATGCTACGGCGCGCAAGTTTTGAAATACACGGTGAATTTGCGCTTCGATGCCATCGACCATCTGCATCGAGATGGGGTCAAGTCCGATTTGACCCGACAGATAGACGGTGTCATCGACACGAACCGCCTGCGAGTATGTACCAATTGCGGCCGGGGCATCGGGTGTTTGTATGGTTTTTTTATTGGACATAAAATTGTTTCCTTATTTTTACTTAAAGTGCCAACCCTGCGGCTTTATAAAACGCAGGGAGGTTACTCAGGTCTTCAAACACGGCTGTCGCACCCGTGAAGTCCTGATTGCGGGTGTAGTGATTGGTGGTGACGTAGGTTTTAATGCCGGCCGCAAGGCTGGAGCGCAAACCATTATTTGAGTCCTCCAGCGCGATACAATTTTCGGCGGAAATTTTCAGCTCTTCAAGAACCCAGTTGTAAATATCCGGTGCTGGTTTTTTGAGCGGTACAATATCACCACAACCGACCGATGCAAAATAACCGCCCCAGTCTTTGCCCAGCCCCACTTCAAGCAATGCACCCACATTTTCTGGCGTAGTGGTGGTGGCGATAGCAAGCGTAATGCCGGCTTTACGAGCGTCATTGATCAGTTGTTTAATACCGGGACGCAAGGGCACACCGCCTGCGCGCATCATTGCGGTGTAGTGTATTGTTTTGACCGCATGCAAATTTTTAACGAAGTTTTCATAATGCTCAGGCTTTTTAAAGCCGGGTAAAAAGGTTTCGACAAAAAATTTAATGCGCTCCTTGCCGCCAGTGACTTTTAGCAGCTTGTCATACAGTGCGACATCCCAGCTCCAGTCAAGATTGTTTTCCGCGAAGGCTTTGTTGAAAGATTGTCGGTGCGCGTCTTCGGTATCGGCAAGCGTGCCGTCAACATCGAATATTATTGCTTTGATAGTCATGTTCAGTTTTAGTAAGTAAATATAGAATGGGATGAGTTTTTGTATTAGCGTTTGCCGGGCATCATTCCTTTCATGCCGCGCATCATCTTGGCCATCCCTCCGCTACCGCTGATCATTTTCATCATTTTCTGCGTCTGCTCAAACTGGTTAAGTAACTGGTTGACGTGCATCACTTGAACGCCCGCGCCTGCTGCGATGCGGCGTTTTCTGGTTGCCTTTAGAATTTCCGGTTTGGCGCGTTCCAGCGGCGTCATCGAGTTGATGATGCCCTCAGTACGATTGATGGCTCGCTCGTCAATTTTTGCCCCGGCTGCCGCCTGGCTAAGTTGTGCGGGCAACTTGTCCATCATCGCGGAAACTCCACCCATTTTTCGCATTTGTATAATTTGCATTTTGAAGTCATTGAGGTCAAAGCCTTTGCCGCTTTGTACTTTTTTTGCAAATTTTTCTGCTTCGGCGACATCGACACTTCGTTGTGCATCTTCAATCAGCGACAGCACATCACCCATGCCGAGCACGCGCGAAGCCATGCGTTCTGGATGAAACGCTTCAAGACCATTCATTTTTTCGCTGACGCCGACAAATTTTATTGGCTTGCCCGTAATGAACCGCACCGATAATGCTGCACCACCGCGCGCATCACCATCCAGCTTGGTAAGGATGGTGCCCGTCAGCGGCAGTGCTTCTCCAAACGCTTTGGCCGTATTGGCGGCATCCTGGCCGGTCATCGCATCCACGACAAAGAGAGTCTCGACTGGCTTTAGCGCGGCATGCAGGTTTTTTATTTCTGCCATCATGGCGTCGTCAATTGCCAAGCGCCCGGCCGTATCCACTATCAATACATCATGGTGATGTTTGCGTGCAAAATCGTGAGCAGCCAGAGCGATATCCAGCGGTTTCTGGCTAATATCTGAAGCAAAAAAATCCAGCTTGAGTTGCGTGGCGAGGGTGCGTAATTGCTCGATCGCGGCGGGACGATAAACGTCACAACTCACCAGCAAAACCTTTTTCTTGTTCTGCTCGTGCAACATTTTTGCCAGCTTACCACTGGTGGTCGTTTTACCCGCACCTTGCAATCCCGCCATCAAAATGACAGCCGGCGGAACGGTCGCCAGATTTAGCGCATCGTTATGTTCGCCCATCAGGCGGGTCAACTCGCGATGCACTACGCCGATTAGAGCTTGGCCCGGATTAAGGTTGCCGATGACCTCCTGGCCTAAAGCAGCCTGCTTAACCTGGGTTGAAAATTCTTTAACCACCGGTAACGCAACGTCCGCTTCGAGCAGCGCCAGGCGAACTTCACGCAAGGCGTCTTGAATATTATCTTCGCTGAGCCGTGCCTGCCCACGCAATGTTTTAATTACGCCCGTCAAGCGTTGGGTCAAATTATCCAGCATGTATTAATCCTTAAATTTAGCGCAAAAACTCATTTAGCTAATAAATAGTCCGGCGCAAGATGGTGTAGAATTCACGAAGTCTAAACATACTGACAAAAAATGTCTAACCTTCCTGTTTATTTATTAACGTTCCTGGTCTACACCGTATTGTCGTTGATCTTTCTGCGTGCACAACTTGCCGGAACTGCATCAACGCTGAATCGAGGCCCCATTAAAAATGCAGTGCTGCTGCCACTATTGCTACATGGCTATTTACTTTACGACACCCTCTGGTTTGGAGGGGCATTGAATTTAGGTCTGGTCAATGCGCTATCCCTGATTTTGTGGCTGACGTTGCTGGTCTATTGGTTGGCCAATTTTTTCTACCCCTTGGCCAGTCTGAAAGCATTGGTCTTACCCCTCGCAGGCTTGTGTGCAATGTTGCCTTTACTGTTTCCCAACACAAGGTCGATTGTCCCACAACCAACTTCATGGGCCTTCGATGGTCATGTCCTGGCGGCCATGCTCGCTTACAGTCTGTTTACGATCGCGGTACTCCATGCCGGTTTAATGTCACTGGCCGAAAGGAATTTGCACAAAGCGCGCGCACCGGGATTGTTGAGTGATTTACCGCCATTGTTAACAATGGAAACTTTGCTCTTCCGCATCATTGGAGTGGGGTTTGCGTTATTAACGATTACGCTGGTTTCTGGCTCTATTTTTTCCGAGCAAATATTTGGCAGAGCTTGGCAATTCAATCACAAAGTACTCTTTGGATTTATCTCTTGGGCAGTGTTTGGTGTGTTGCTGGTTGGCCACCATTTCTATGGTTGGCGCGGTCGTACCGCCGTGGGATGGACGATGAGTGGCTTTGGGTTTTTACTGCTCGCCTATATCGGAAGTCAGTTTGTACTGGAAGTTATTTTGCATCGCTAAATCATTACCCTGTTATTCTCAATCACTTAACTGATTGAATATACAACCTTAAACCATGCTAATGATAAGGTGAAATGAAAATTCTACTTGTCAATTTTAAGATATCACGTCAAAATTGCGCCCTTGAAATTAAAGTCTGGTTCAGTGCAAATGCTTTACCGGTCTTTTTTTAGTAGTAGTATATTAGCATTTAATTAGTTACTTATTTTATAATGGTACCTAGTTAAAGTCCTCGAAAAGCAAACTTAGGGAACCTTCTATGTCAAACGAACTTAAGAAACCAGGCCGCATTATCCGGGCCCCCGAAAATTTTATTGACGCCTCATTGAGCCAAGCAATAAGTAAAGATGGTCTGAATGAAACACGTCGCGATTTTTTGCGTAAAAGCTTTGTTGCCGCCAGTGCAGTTGTCGCAGGTGGTGCAGCACTGACAAAAAGTGCAATGGCCGCGACCTTTGAAGGTGATCCTCTTATTCTTAACCATACAGAATATGATCAAACGCTCGGCTTGCCTGTTGCCGCAAATCCCTATGGTGTACCTTCTAAATATGAAACCAACCTGGTACGCCGTGAATCCCCCGGTTTAACCCAGGTCGGTGGCGCGTCAGTTGCATTTTCTCCGTTGCAAGGTTTGTTCGGCATCATCACACCCAGCGGTTTACACTTCGAACGCCATCATCAAGGCTGGCAAGATATGGACCCAACCAAACATCGCTTGATGGTAATGGGTATGGTCAAAAATCCCAAGGTTTACACCATTGACGACATCATGCGTCTGCCTTCTGTTTCGCGCATGCATTTTATCGAATGCGGCGCTAACACAGCGACTGAATGGGGCAATGTTGCGGTACCCACCGTGCAGTACACCCACGGTATGATTAGCTGTAGCGAGTTCACCGGTGTGCCTCTATCCGTGTTGCTGGATGATTGCGGCTTCGACAAGAAAAATGGCAAGTTTGTACTGGCAGAAGGTGCTGACGGTTCCGGCATGACGCGTACGATCAGCATGGAAAATGCGCTGGATGACGTAATCGTCGCCTATGGCATGAATGGCGAAATGCTGCGTCCAGAAAACGGTTATCCGTTACGTCTGGTTGTGCCGGGCGTGCAGGGTGTTTCCAGTGTTAAATGGTTGCGTCGTATTGAAGTAGGCGACAAGCCTTTCGATGCAAAAGACGAAGTTAGTCACTATGTTGATCTGCTGCCTGGCGGCATGACGCGTCAATTTACCTCGGTTCAGGAATCAAAGTCTGTCATCACCACACCTTCAGGTGGTCAGGTGTTAATTGGTAAGGGTTTCTACAATATTACCGGTCTGGCCTGGACAGGTCGCGGAAAAATCAAGCGTGTAGACGTTTCAACAGACGGTGGGCGCACATGGCGTACAGCAAGACTTGAAACACCGGTGTTGAGCAAAGCACTGACGCGTTTCAATATTGACTGGGTATGGGACGGTTCCCCCGCAATCCTTCAGTCGCGTGCCATCGATGACACGGGTTATGTTCAACCCAAGATCAATCAACTCAGGGCTGTTCGTGGCACTAAATCGATTTACCACAACAACGCGATCCAATCGTGGAGAGTCGCAGATTTTGGAGAGGTCACCAATGTACAAGTTAACTAAAGTATTCATCATTATTTCACTCTCGGCTCTGGGTTTGGCTAGCACCGCGCATGCTTTCACCGGTATTGGTCGTACAGCCACCGAAAAAGAAATTTCTGCCTGGGACATTGACGTTAGGGCAGACTTCAAGGGTATACCCAAGGGTTCTGGTAGCGTCGCCCAGGGTAATTTAATTTGGGACACCAAATGTGCGTCTTGCCATGGTACGTTTGGCGAGTCCATGGAAGTATTTGGCCCGATTGTCGGCGGCACCACAAAAGAAGATATGAAGGCGGGTCATGTTCTGGCTTTGGCCGACGGCTCAGAACCCAAGCGCTCTACCCTTATGAAGGTTAGTTCACTATCTACTATATGGGACTACATCAACCGTGCGATGCCCTGGAATGCACCCAAGACGCTCACTACCGATGAGGTGTATGCCGTTGTAGCCTACATCTTGAACATGGGTGATATTCTGCCTTCTAACTTTGTATTGACGGAAAAAAATATTGCCGAAGTACAAAAGACGATGCCCAATCGTAACGGTATGACAAAAGATCACGGCATGTGGAAAACCAAAGGAAAAGGCGACACTAATAATATTGCATGCATGAAAGACTGCATTAAAAAGGTTGAGTTCACTTCCGTATTGCCTGACTACGCTTGTGATGCCCACGGTGTGATTGCAGAGCAAAATCGACATTTTGGTGCAGTTCGAGGTGAAGACAAGTTATTAGCCTGCGATACCCACCCAAACATCGAGGAGCTCAACACTGCCTACAACACACCTTATAAGTCTGACGGAAATGGCACAAAACTCGCAGTTTCATTTGCGATGACAAAACCAGCTTCGGTTGCGCCAGTCATCACTGAAACATCTGGCCTGGAAATGTTAAAACAAAATAAATGTACTGCTTGCCACGGCATGGCCAAGAAAATTATTGGTCCGGGATTTGCCGATGTTTCCGCCAAATATAAAAATGACCCCGGCGCAGAAGCACACTTGATTGGCGTAGTCACCAATGGTGGAAGTGGCGTGTGGGATGGCACTATGCCACCTCATGGCCACCTGAAAGCAGCCCATATCAAGTCCATGGTGCAGTCTATATTGGCGATCAGCAAATAAATACACGCCAGATTCTCTGAGTATTGCTGTTGAAATATCTCAATACAATATAGTTTGTCACAGTATAAAAAAGGTAGAGCTTTGGCCCTACCTTTTTTTATGTAAATTGTAGCTATTCCAGAAACACAAAATACTGAAGTGAAACTATATTAAACACCACCTACTATGCATTCAAAACTATTGACCATCTATCTTCTAATAGGTAGAATACCAAACATGGTCAATGAAAATTCAAAATTGAATCAATTAATGGATGTCGCCCAATCACTTGTTCAAACCAAGGGTTACAACGCAATGAGTTATCGTGATCTTGCTTCTGAGGTAGGTATTAAAACCTCGAGTATCCATTACTATTTCCCAAACAAAGATGATCTTGGTATTGCGTTACTTCAACGTTATCGATCCGCCTTAAAAGAAGCAATCAAAATAATTGATTCAGAAATAGAAGATCCTTATAAAAAAATTGAGCGTTATATTGAGCTTTTTGTGGATACTGCTCATGCCGGTAAAATTTGTCTTGGCGGTATGTGTGCTACCGATTCCGAAACACTGTCCGATGCTATGAGAATTGAAATAAAATATTTCTATACCGAAAATGAGGCATGGTTAACGGCCATATGCAAACAAGGTAAGCAATCCGGGAAATTCAACTTTGAAGGTTCTGCAAAAATTAAAGCCGAACTTATATTTGCCATGCTAGAAGGTGCGTTAATATCAGCCCGACTTTTCAACGATGAAAAGCGTATCGTAAGTGCGGGTGCATGGATAAAAGAAGCGCTGAGTTAACCCTTTTTTTATGCCCACTATCTATCTTTTAGTAGATAGTTAATAGCTATGCAACCGTGATAATGTCGTATAACCAGACAACTATTCGATTGAAGTATTTAAAAAATTACTGTTATGTACATAGTCATCTTCTTATTCCGATTAACCATTTTTTCTTCAATTTAGGTTTACCCATGTCTATAAAACTAATCATATACGGATTGTTTTTCACAATTACTATCTCCTTAACAGCCAATGAAGTTGCTGCAAAACAGCACCATATGGCAAAAGAATCAGCCATTAAGTGGAACAGCTGGTCCGAGGAATCGTTTAATCGTGCCCGTCAAGAAAATAAAATGATATTGCTGAGTGTTGGTATCGAGGTTTGTTTTGCATGCCAATGGATGGAAGACTTTACCTATAGCGATCCCGAAGTGATTAAACTTGTTAAGGAACACTTCCTTCCAATTCAGGTGGATGCAGACAATCAGCCTGACATAGGCGAGCGTTATTCTGACTGGGCATGGCCGGCAACTATATTCATGTCACCTGACGGCACACAAGTTCTTGGACTAAGGGGCAATCGAATTGCTATAAATTTTATACCCATACTTAACCACTTGATTCAGCAACAAGCAAATGGCCAACTCAAACCCGATGAACTCGCTCGCTTAGCTACCCCCCCAGAACCAGCCAGTACTGATCTCACCGAAATCCGTAATCATATACGAACTCAATTGGATGTTGATTACGATGACATAGAGGGCGGCTGGAGTGACGAACTTAAGGAAATCGAAGGCTCAGGAAATATCATTCAACTCTTCCATCGCGCACAATCGGAAGGTGATCAACAGGCAAAAAAAAGAGCACTTCAAACCGCATATGCCATGTTGCAAAGAATTGACAATGTATGGGGAGGCTTCTACTCTGCAGGTACCGATGGCTGGACTTCGCCAATTTCTGAGAAACGCACTGGAGCGCAAGCTACGGCAATCGAGGTTTTTGCCTATGCTTACCACCAGACGGGTGATGCTCGCTTTTTAGCCGCTGCAAAAGAGGTGAACCGATATTTAATGGACTGGATGCTATCACCTGAGGGCACTTTTTATACCAGTCAAAAAGATTTACCTCCTAATTTGCCAAAGGGATGGACTACCAAGCAGTATTTATCGTTAAAAACGGATATTCAACGCCGTGCATTTGGCATACCCAAGATTGATCATGCTATTTATACTGACCTCAATGCAAGACTCATTGTGGCGTATACCTCTCTGTTTGAAGCCACCGGGGACCTATCCTATTTGGATATTGCTATTAAATGTGCAAAATACCTTCTGGAAGAGCGGCAGCAAAAAGATGGGTGGATACTCCATGTGAGTGATTCGATTGGACTCAGGCAAGACGAACGCATTCACATAAAATCCACTCTTGCCATCCCTTATCTGCGCGATCAAGCAAACTTTGGGGTCGCATTACTAGCATTACATCGCGTTACTGGTGAAACATATTGGATTAAATCTGCAGAACGCTTATCAACTGCACTCATTCAACATCTTGAAGATCGTGAATTCGGTGGGTTTTATGCATCAGGAACAGATGGATCAGCTTTAACTTCATCAAAACATAAGCCATTATTGGATAACGGCATAGCCGCAAGATTTTTATATCAACTAGGCAAATACACAAAAAACTCTGATCTGATAACTTCTTCTGAGCGGGCAATCCGAGCAGTTGGGTCTCAACAACACCTTGATAAAGAGGGCCGTATTATCGGTGAACTTGCCGTAGCAGCTGAAATTGTAACGTCGGATTATGTCGAATTTACGGTAGTAGGATCGCCGTATCATATTCAAGCCAAGCAGCTATTTGAGGCAGGTAGACAGTTTTACGAACCCAGAAAGCTTTTGCACTACGAGCAGCCGGGTAGATATCCCGATTTAGGCCGTCCCGTTATGTTTATTTGCTCACACGACGCCTGTTCTGTGCCAATTTTTGAACCCAAAGACATCGCTAAACAGGCAAATAAATTCAATAAAAGAATATAAATTATTTACTCATATCAATTTGATTGGGGACTAGTTTCTACTCACCCCCATAAAATGTCGATTTTAAAATTCTGAAATATTGCCCTCACCTCCCATACAAGGTAAAATTCCCGCCCTTTCGCTTTTGACTGGCAACGTTAGGTTATTTGTAATTAATGGCGTTATAAAAATAACGCTGCCGCTTTTGACTGGACACGATACTAATTGGGGAATCAAGTGAAGCACCTTTCCTTATCTGAACAACATAACTCCCAGGTTTCCGACAAATTGGGTGCTTTCGGCTACCCCGGAAGACCTGAGAAACAGGGGTGCTACAACCCCGCCAATGAACACGATGCCTGTGGCATAGGTTTCGTCGCTCATATAAAAGGAATGAAGAGTTATACCATTATCGAGCAAGGTTTGTTGATTCTAAAAAACATAGACCATCGAGGCGCTGTAGGCGCAGATAAGTTAATGGGTGACGGTGCAGGTATCTTGATTCAGATTCCTGATCAATATTACCGGGAAGAGATGTCGAAGCAAAACGTAATGTTGCCCGCTTTGGGTGAATACGGCGTTGGCATGGTGTTTCTACCGAAAGAAAATGCGTCGCGTATCGCTTGCGAGCAGGCTATTGAGCGTGCGGTTCGCGACGAAGGTCAGCTTGTCTTGGGCTGGCGCGATGTGCCTATCGATAGCGAAATGCCAATGTCTCCAACGGTGAGAGCAACAGAGCCTGTGATTAGACAGATCTTTATCGGTCGCGGCCAGAATGTGACAGATACCGACACGCTAGAACGCAAATTATTTGTTATACGAAAAATTTCTGGGCATGCTATTCAAGCTTTAAATTTAATTCACGGCAAGGAATTTTTTGTAACTTCACTTTCTTCCCGCACTATCGTCTATAAAGGTCTGCTACTCGCCGACCAGGTGGGTGTGTATTACAAAGATTTGCAGGATAAACGCTGCATCTCTGCATTGGCATTGGTTCATCAGCGTTTTTCTACCAACACTTTTCCCGAGTGGCCTCTGGCGCATCCCTATCGCCTGGTAGCTCATAACGGCGAGATCAACACCGTCAAGGGTAATTTCAACTGGATGCGTGCACGCGAAGGCACAATGAATTCGCCCGTATTGGGAGATGATCTGCAAAAGTTATTTCCGCTTATCTACGAAGGTCAGTCAGATACAGCATGTTTCGACAATGCACTTGAACTGCTGGTGATGGCGGGGTATCCGATAGCACATGCAATG
>Ga0315270_10000098_pt1 | contig 46433 bp, 43 predicted proteins | sample C1_bottom_MG_FD_204932 | JGI IMG/M metagenome (GOLD analysis project Ga0315270, IMG submission 204932) | Sediment microbial communities from Yellowstone Lake, YNP, Wyoming, USA - C1_bottom | ecosystem: Environmental > Aquatic > Freshwater > Lake > Sediment | place: USA: Wyoming | collected... | reverse complement strand
AGCGCCGCCTGGATCGTGCGCGACGGCAGCGGAGCGGCGCTCCGGGAATGGACCTTCAGCGGAGCCGTCGAGAGGGCCTCTTGGCGCGGACCGGCGCCGGAAGGCGCGCTCGCCGTCGTTCACACGCACCCGCGCACGGCCGATCCCCGGCCGTCGTCGGGCGACGTTGCGCTCGCCCGGCGGCTCGGCCTGCCCGTCTACACGCTGACGCGGGGCGGACTGTGGGCGGCGCTCTCCGACGGCACGATCCGGCTCGAAGCCCCGGCGCCCCGCGCCTGCCGCCGGCTGGCGTGTCTGCCGTGACGAAGCGGGCGCGGATGGGATGGATCGCCGTGTGGGGCGTCGTGGCGCTCCTGTTTGCGGCGACGACCCTGGCCGCGCTCTTCGCGCCGCTCTAGGCCGACGGGCCGAGGAACACCCGGAACGCGTCCGCGATGCCGGGCGGGACCGTCCTCGGATGTCCGCTCGCGTCGAGGAACAGGTGCCGCGTCTCACCCTCGACGGCGACGCTCCCGTCCGGGAGGAGCACGTCGTACGTGAAGGCGCAGCCGCGGCTCTTCATCTCGGTGCAGCGCGTCCGCACGGTCACGACGTCGCCGTAGCGCGCCGACTTCCGGTACCGCGCCCGGACGTCCACGACCGTGATGAAGATGCCCTCGGCCTCCATCCGCGCGTACGGGTACCCGACGCGCTCGCAGTAGGTCGTCCGGCCGACCTCGAACCAGACGATGTAGTTGCCGTGGTAGACGACGCGCTGGGCGTCGGTCTCGGCGTAGCGCACGGCCAGCGTGCAGTGAACCGCGGGACCCTTCGGTTCGGCCTGCTTCTCGTCCGGCATGTCGCGCAGAATAGCCGAGTGGCGCGCTGTTCGTTCAGTGGTATCGGATGGGGATTGGGGGACGGCGGAGAGGAGAAGATTTTCTTCGAAGGTGAAGAGAAGAGAATCCGCGCCGACCTGCCGGAGCAGATTCCTTCGGTCCTCAAGGCCCTGGATTCGGTCGCCTCGAGCGGCGATCCAAACCTCCTCGCTGCGGGATTCATCTCCTACGAGGTGGGCGTCTGGATCGAAGGCTCGACCGCGCTCGTCAGAGAGCATGACTTTCTTCCCTTCGCAGAATTCTTCCTCTTCGACACCCGGAAGGCCGGTGCGTCTCGAAGCGCCCCGCCGCCGCCCGCCGGCTTCCCCTCTTTCACACTCGAAGAACGGGCGAGCGCGCAGCGCTCGCTCTCCTCGGACGAATGGGTGCGCGGCGTCGCAAACATTCGTGACGGCATCGCGCGAGGCGACGTCTACCAGGTCAATCTCTCCCACCGCACGCGGTTCGCCGCGCGCGTCGAGCCGTTCGTTCTCGCCCGCGAGCTCCACGCGAAAAGCCCGGTGCCTTACGCCGTGACGCTCGAGGCAGAGAACTGGGCCGTCGTCTCGAACTCGCCGGAGCTGTTTCTGGACGTCGACCTCCGCGCGGGGCGGGCCGTCACGAAGCCGATCAAGGGCACGGCGCCGCGGGGGGCGACGCCCGAGTCCGACGTGGCGGCCGGTGCACGGCTCGTCGCCTCCGCGAAGGACCGCGCCGAGAACGTCATGATCACGGACCTCCTGCGGAACGACCTCGGGCGCGTCGCCGTTCCGGGGGGCGTCGCGACCACCGCTCTCGCCGGGCTCCGCACGTTCGCGCACCTTCACCATCTCGAGTCCACCGTCGAGGCGCGGCTCGCGCCCGGCACGCGGCTCTCCGACGTTCTCCGGGCGACGCTCCCCGGGGGCTCGATCACGGGCGCCCCGAAGCGCGCTGCCCTCGGCTTCATCCGGCGCCTGGAGCCGGTCGCGCGGGGCGCCTACACCGGCGCGGCCGGATTCGTTCGCGGCGACGGCCGGGCCGTCTTCAACGTGGCGATCCGGACGGCGATCACCGGCCGGGATACAGTCGACTATCACGCGGGGGGTGGAATCGTGTGGGACTCGAACGCCGATGCCGAGTGGGCCGAAACGCTCACGAAGTCGCGCGAGATGGAGGCGTTTCTTGCCTGAGTTCGCGCCCCTGCCGTACCACTCGCCCGCGGTCCAGCGGGGCTTCGGCTTCTTCGAGACGGCTCTCCTCGTCGGCCGCCGCGCAGTCCTGTGGGACGCCCATCTCGACCGGCTCCTCAAGAGCCTCGCGTACCTCGAGCTGCCGGCGCCTCCGCGCGAGGCGCTCGACGCCGCCGCCCGCGCCGCCCTCGACGTCCGCGCACCGCGCGGCGACGAACAGTCCGGCCTGCGCCTCACGTGGCTCGCGGCGGGGGAGGACGTCGACGCCGCGGCCTCCTGGAGGCTGGACTGCTACGTCCTCCCGATTCCCGAGAGCCGCCTCGCGCGCCGCAACGGCTCGCACGCGGTCTCGCTGCCCCTCGACCTGCAGCGCGACACGCCCGGGGTCAAGTCCACGAGCTACTTCGCGGCGATCCAGGGCGGCCGCCTCGCGAAGAAAGCCGGCGCCGACGAAGGCCTGTTCCGCGGCCACGACGGGCGCTATCTCGAAGGGACCACGACCGGGCTCGCGGCGTGGAACGGCGGCACGCCCGTCCTCGCGCCCGAGGGCGTCCTCCCGAGCGTCACCGCCGCCGCGTTCTTCGAGGGGCAGGCGTCCCTCTCTCCGATCGGCGAGGAGCACCTCCGCGCTGGCGCCGTCCTGCTCGGCTCGCTCACGACGGCGGCGCCCCTCCTCTCGCTCAACGGCCGCCCGTGTGCGCAGCCTCCGGAGATGCTCGCGCGGATCCGCGCCTTCAGGGAGAGGCTGATCTCCGACCCGTCTCTCTCACGGCCGCTCTGAGGGGACTATATTCACCTCCAAATGGCAACGCGCAAGGTCCGGAAACCCGCCTCCGAACGCTCCACCGGCGGGACGATCCTCTTCACCGGGTTCCCGGGGTTCATCGGGGCCCGGCTCATACCGCGCCTACTCGAGCTCCGGCCCGAGTCTTCGTTCGAATGCCTCGTCCAGGAGAAGTTCCTGCCCGCGGCCGACGCCTCGGTCGCGGCCCTCGCGGCCGCGCACCCGCGCACGAAGGGCCGGATCAGGCTGGTGACGGGCGACATCACGTCGCCGGGCCTCGGGCTCGGGGCGGGCGCCGCGAAGGCCCTCGCGAAGAAGGTGACGAGCTGCTTCCACCTCGCCGCCGTCTACGACCTCGCGGTGGCCCGCGACTTGGCGATGCGCATCAACGTCGAGGGCACGAAGAACGTGCTCGAGTTCGTCGCCGGCGCTCCCGGCTTCCGGCGGCTGGACTACGTCTCGACCGCGTACGTCTCGGGGACGGCGGTCGGGTCGTACCGCGAGAAGGACCTCGACGTCGGCCAGTCCTTCAAGAACCACTACGAGGAGTCGAAATTCCTCGCGGAGGTCGCGGTCAGGGAGAGCGGGTTGCCCGCCGCGATCTACCGGCCGGGCATCGTCGTCGGGGACTCGCGGACGGGGGAGACCGCGAAGTTCGACGGCCCGTATTTCGCGCTCAACGCGATGAGCCTTCTCCCGTCGCCGGGCGCGTTCCTGCGCATCGGGGACGGCGCGGCCGAGGTGAATCTCGTGCCGATCGACTACGTCCTCGAGGCGATCGCGCAGCTCGGCTCGTGGGACGGGGCGATCGGGAAGACCTATCACCTCACGGACCCCGCGCCCGAGACGGCGCTCGGGGTCGCCGAGCTCCTGGCGAAGTCGATCGGCAAGTCCTTCGTGTTCGTGCCCGTGCCGCTCCCGATCGCGAAGATCGCGTTCGTGGTGCCGCAGGTCGTGAAGTGGCTCGGGATGCCCGGCCAGACGCTCGACTACTTCGACCACCCCGTGCACTACGACTCGGCACAGGCGACGAAAGACCTCGCGCGCTTCGGGCTCGAGTGCCCGCCTTTCCGCGCGTACGTCCAGCGGCTCGTGGCCTTCTGGAAGAAGAAACGGGCTGAGATCACGCGCGGGGCGATGATCTGATGAAGAGGATCTGAGGGCGCAGCCGTGAAGAAGCGCGCGTTCACGAACAAGCCCATCATCGACGGGCAGGACGTCGACACGGGCAAGACGTTCAAGGCCATGAACCCCTCGACGGGCGAGCCGTTCGCGGACGTCTACCGCGCGGGCCCGGCCGAGATCGACGCCGCGGTCGCGTCCGCCCGCAAGGCGTTCCTCTCCTGGTCGAAGACGCCGGTAACGGCGAGGCAGAAGCTCCTCGCGCGCCTCCTCGAGGAGGTCCGCAAGTCGCACGAGGACATCGCGCGCCTCATCGCGACCGAGCAAGGCAAGCCCGTGGGCGAGGCGCGCGCCGTGGACGTGGTCCCGGCCGCGGACACGCTGCGGTACCTTTCGCGCCACGCTGCCTCGATCCTCGCGGAGCGCCCGGTCGATTACGCCCAGATCCTGTTCGCGCACAAGTCGGGCTCCTACCGGCTGGAGCCGCTCGGCGTCGTCGCGATCGTCACGCCGTGGAACTTCCCGTTCGGGATCCCGTTCGTCGAGGTCGCCGCCTGCCTCGCGGCCGGGGACACCGTCGTCCTTAAGCCGGCTTCGGCGACGGCGCTGACGGGCCTCGCCGTCGGCGACCTCTGCCGGCGCGCCGGCATCCCGCCCGGCGTCGTGAACGTCGTGACGGCGGGCGGCGAGGACACGAACCGCCTCATCGAGCACCCCGGGATCGCGAAGATCCTCTTCACGGGCGCCGTCGAGACGGGCATCGGCGTCATGCAGCGCGCCGCGAAGAACCTCACGGGCGTCGTCCTCGAGCTGGGCGGCAAGGACCCCGCCGTCGTCGCGGCCGACGCCGACCTCGACCGGGCCTCGTCCGGCATCGTCTGGGGCGCGTTCGTGAACGCCGGCCAGGCGTGCGGCTCCGTGGAGCGCGTCTACGTGGTCAGGGACGTGGCCGAGGAGTTCCTCGGAAAGGTCGTCGCGAAGGCGAAGGCGCTGAGGCTGGGCGACCCGCTCTCGCCGTCCACCGACATGGGTCCCCTGACCACGGAGGCGCAGCGGGCGCTCGTCGAGGCCCACGTTGCCGACGCGAGGGCGAAGGGCGCGAAGATCCTCACGGGAGGCAAGCGCCCGCGCGCGAAGGGCTGGTGGTATCCGCCGACCGTACTCACGAACGTCGACCACTCGATGCGCTGCATGCACGAGGAGACGTTCGGCCCGCTGCTGCCGGTCATGATCGTCGACACGCTCGACGAGGGAATCCGCCTCGCGAACGAGTCGGAGTTCGGCCTCACGGCGTCGGGCTGGACGCGCTCGCGCAAGACCGCGCAGCGCCTCGTCGAGGAGCTTCACGCGGGCACCGTGACGATCAACGACCACCTGTTCTCGTTCGGCGAGCCCACCGCGACGTGGGGCGGCGTCAAGAAATCGGGCGTCGGGCGCAGCCACGCGGCCTTCGGCCTGCACGAGCTCGTGAACATCAAGCACGTGAGCGTGGACATGGGGAACGAGGGCGCGATGCCGTGGTGGTACCCGTACGACTCCGCGTTCCACGCCTTCACGAAGAGGGCGTTCGGGACGCTCTACTCGAACGACCCGCGGACGAAGGTGCCCGACGCGATCGGCCTGCTCGGCAGCGGCCGCTTCTTCGGGTACGTGAAGATGTCGACCCTCGCGTCGCGTCTCGGCAAGGTGTTCTGAACGAAAAAAGCGGCCCTCCCTTTCGGGAAGGCCGCCCTGTAACCGGAGATGCCTGAGCTAGCTCTGGCGACGGATCGCGCGGAGGCCGGCGCCGGCCGCGACGGACAGGCCGCCGAGGAGGCCGACGAGCGGCATCGGGCTGGCGGTCTTCGGGAGCTTCTTCTTCTTGGCAGGAGCCGCGGGGGCCGGAGCCGGGGCCGGGGCAACGACGGGAGCCGGAGCCGGGGCCGGGGCGGCCGCGACGGGGGCCGGGGCCGGGGCGGCCGGGGCAACGCCCGACGCCTTGCCACGCTGGACCTCGGTCTCCATCTTCGTGGAGGTGTGGACGATCGTCGCGTTGAGCTTCATGCCGGGGCCAAGGTTCTCGATGCCGGTTTCCTTGCCGTCGACGTTGAACTTGAAGCCCTTGGGAACGACGTACGTGTGGAAGCCGTCGGCCTCCTTCGTGACGAGGTTCGCGCCCTGGACGCGCACGACTTCGCCGTTCTTGATCGTGGTCGTCTTGACCTCGACGGGCTTCTCGACCGTATTGAACGTGACGCTGAGCGTCGAGCCGATCTTCAGGTCGGCGAGACCGGTTTCCTTGCCGTCGACCATGGCGGTGCGGCCGGCCGGGACCTGGTATTCCTTCACGACGCCGTCGTCACCCTTGACGATGACGGAGTGATCGGTCTTGCCGATCACGAGGCCGGACTTGATCTCCGACTTGACGACGGTCTGCGCGACCGCGGCGCCCGCGACGCACAGGGCGACCGCGAGGACGACGAACATGACGAACCGGGTAGATTTCATTCAATTCCTCCTGCTGAATTGGTTCGCTTGGAGCGAACGACAGACGATAGACGTAAACCCATTGTGCCCTATGTGAGTACCCTGGAGGCGTTCTGTCAATAGTTCAATCGCTTCGGTGAATTCGGCCCCTGCCGCCCGCCTCCCTAGAATCGCGGGGTGGGCGCTCCCCCGGACCTCTCCCTCTACCCCGACCAGCCGGGGATTTACCTCTACAAGGACGCTGCCGGGAAGATCCTCTACGTCGGCAAGGCGCGTTCGATCCGCAAGCGCCTCGCGTCCTACTTCCACGCCGGGCCGAAGCACCCGAGGACCGAGGCGCTCCTCGCCGAGTTCGCCTCCATCGACACGGTCGTTTCGAAGACCGAGAGCGAGGCGCTCGCCCTCGAAAACGCCTTCATCAAGAAGAACCGTCCGCGCTACAACATCGTCCTTCGCGACGACAAAACGTACCCCTACATCAAGGTCACGACGGGGGAGGCCTGGCCGCGGGCGCTCGTGACGCGCAAGGTCCTCCGGGACGGCCACAGCTACTTCGGCCCGTTCCTCCCGGCCCGCACGTGCCGGGGAGCGATGAAGATGGTGCAGCGGATGTTCCAGATCCGCACCTGCCGCATCGAGATCGACGGCAAGCTCCCGCGCCCCTGCCTCTACTACGACATGCATGCCTGTCTCGGGCCGTGCGTCTCGGGCCTTACCACGGCGGAGGCCTACGCGGACGCGGTCCAGGACGTCCTGCTCTTCCTGTCGGGGCGGAACGACGAGCTGCGCCCGCGGCTCGAGGAGAAGATGCGCGCCGCCGCGGAGGCCGAGAGGTTCGAGATGGCGGCCGCCTATCGCGACTGCCTCCGCACGGTGGCGGATCTCGCCGAGAAGCAACGGGTCCAGTCCGTGTCGGGAGAAGACGTCGACGTCTTCGGAGATTTCTTCGATGGAGGGAATCTGGGGATTTCCGTGCTCCTCGTGCGAGGAGGCGTCGTTCTCGATTCGCGCGAGTACTACTGGGAAGGGATCGGCGACGTCCCTCCCGAAGAGTTCTGGGTCTCGCTCCTTTCGCAGTATTACGACGCCGTGGCATCGACTTTCCTGCCACGGGAGGTCCACCTTCCGGTGGACCTCCCGGAGGAGTCGCTGAAGCCGATCGAGACGTGGTTGTCCCAATGGCGCGGCTCGAAGGTCGTCATCAAGACGCCGCAGCGCGGCGCCGCCTTCGACCGCGTCCGGATCGCCCGCGACAACGCGCGCCAGAACCACCTGCGCCGGTTCCGGCGGGACCGGGATCGGGGAGAGAAGGCCACGCTTGCCCTCGCCCGCGCCCTCGAGCTGCCCGCGAGGCCCTCGCGGATCGAGTGCTTCGACATCTCGCACTTCCAGGGCGCCCAGACGTACGCGTCGTGCGTCGTGTTCGTGGACGGCGAGCCGAAGAAGGACGAATACCGCCTCTTCCGGATCGAGCGGGAGGGGGTGGACGATTTCGCGTCGATCTCGGAGGCCGTCACGCGGCGCTATGCGCGCGTCACGGAAGAACGGCGGCCGCTCCCGGACCTCCTGCTGATCGACGGCGGGAAAGGGCAGCTCTCGGCCGCGCTCGCGGCGCTCGACCGCCTCGGGATCGAGATGCCGGCCGCGGGCCTCGCGAAGCGCGAGGAGGAGGTGTTCGTGCCGGGGCGCTCGGCCCCGATCGTGCTCGCCCGGACGAACGCCGGCCTCAAGCTGCTCCAGCGGGCGCGCGACGAGGCGCACCGCTTCGGCCTGAGGTCCCACCGGCGCGCGCGCGGCAAGCGCGCGCTGGAGAGCCCGCTGCTCGACGTGCCGGGCCTCGGGCCCGCGCGCGTGAAGACGCTCCTCTCGGCTTTCGGCGGTTCGGAGGCCGTTCTCGCCGCCAGCGAGGACGCCCTCGCGGCCGTCTCGGGCAAGAGCGTCGCCGCGCGCATCGCGCGCTGGCGCTCCGCGGCGCGCTGATTCTCCCGGCCGGAAGCCTTCGCGCTGCTACACTTTGCGCCGATGGTTTCGGAGCGTTCGGACTCGCGTAATCGCATGAAGTCGGGGGGCTCCCTCGAGCGGACGCCGTTCGCCGAAGTCATCCGCATGCTCTATCGCGAGCGCGCGACGGCGAAGCTCCTCGTCTCGTATCGGAGCGAGGAACGGACGTTCTGGTTCGACCGGGGCCAGATCCTCTCGGCGAGTTCGAACCGCGAGGCGCAGCTCGTCGGCGACCTCCTCCGGACCTTCGGCCTCGCCGACGAGAGCCTTCTCATGTCAGCGTTCGAGAAGGCGCTCGCCGAGCCCGGACGGGGCCTCGCGCGCGCCCTTACGGAATCCGGCGCGGTTGCCGACTACGTCGCGGACGCGGCGGTCCGCGCTCTTTCCGAGCGCCTGTTCTTCGAGACGTTCCGCTGGACGAACGGCGTCTTCACGGTGTCCCCGCTCGAGAGCGCGGCCGTGGTTCCGGTCCGCGCGGACCGGCCCACCGGAGGCCTGCTCCTCGAGGCGCTGCGCCGCCTCCCGGCTCCGGCGGCCCAGCTCAACACCGCGCTTTCGCCCGCGGCCCGGCCCGTCTTCGCGCCGGACCTCCTCCTGCGGTACCAGGCGTTCACGGTGTCCGCCGTCGAGGCCGAGGTGCTCGGGCGCATCGACGGGTCCATGACCGTGGAGCAGATCCACCCGGACCAGAAGGTCGTCGCGCGCCTCGCGGCGACGGGACTCGTCCATCTCGTGGCGCCCGGGCGAACGGTCGAGAAATCGGGCGTCCCGGAGGGGCTGCTTCTCCTGAACGTCGACGTGGCCGGCGCATCTCCGGCGGCCCGCGTGGCCGAACAGTCGGACATCCAGCGCGACCTCGTGCGCCGCACGTACCGCCGCCTCGACTGGGCGAGCCACTACGACGTGCTCGGCGTCGAGCGTGACGTCGCTCCCGAGGCGCTCGCGCGGGCGATCCACGAGCGGGCGCGGCTGTTCCATCCCGACCACCACCTCAAGTCGCACCTCGGCGAGGACCGCGACGCGCTCGAGGCGCTCTTCACCCGCGTCCGGGAGGCCGAACGCGCCTTCCGAACGCCGGAGAGCCGCGCGCAGTACGACCGCGCACGGGAGATCCACGGCGACACGGTGGCCCTGCCGGGCACCGAGCCGACCGTCGAGGTCCAGAAGGACATCGCGCGCAAGAACTACCTGCGCGCCAAGGCCCTCTACGACGAGGAGGATTACTTCCCGGCCTACGAGATGATCCGGCAGGCCGTCGAGTTCGACCCGGAGCAGAAGGAGTACTGGGTCCTCCTCTCGCGCATCCAGCGCAAGAACCCCAAGTGGGTCAAGCAGGCGACCGAGACGATGCGCCGCGCGGTCAAGAAGATGCCCGACAGCGTCGACCTCTGGTGGGAGCTGGCCGAGGCCTGTGCTCACGAGCGCAACGGGCCCGAGCGCGTGAAGGCCCTGAAAGAGGTCATGCGTCTCGATCCCGTGAACCGGCGCGCCCAGCAGGCGCTCGCCGAGATCAACGCGAAGTCCTGAGATGAACAGCCTCCCGCAGCTCTTCGGCACCGGGCTCGGCCTTTCGGCAGCGGCCGGTCTCAATTCCTACGCCGTCCTCCTGGTCTACGGGGCGATGGCGCGCTTCTTTCCCGAGGACTACACCGGCGCGATCGCGCGGCTTCTCGCCTCGACCCCCGCGCTCAGCGTCGCGGCCGTGCTGTTCCTTCTGGAGTTCTTTGCGGACAAGATCCCGGGACTCGACCATTTCTGGCATCTGCTCCACTCGATCGTGAGGCCGCTCGTCGGCGCGCTCGTCGCGATCGCGGCGGTGCAGGCCGAGGGATCGACCGCGCTGAACGTCGTGGCGGGCGGCGCCGGCGGGGGAGTCGCGCTCGCGTCGCACCTCGTGAAGAGCGCGACGCGGCTCACGTCGACGGCGGTCACTTTCGGCGTCGCGAACGCGGGACTGTCCCTCGCGGAGGACGTCGTGGCGCTCCTTCAGAGTCTCGTTTCGATCTTCCTGCCGCTCGTCGCGCTCGTCGTCGTGATCGCGATCGGGCTGCTCTTCGTCCTCACGGTCCCCCGGATGGCGCGCTTCCTCGACCTGTTCGGGCGGCGCCGCACCCAGCGGGTACCCACGCCGCCGGCCTGATTCGTCAGGCCCGGCACGACTCGTGCACTTCCCGTCGGAGGATTCTGTGATGAAGCCCCGCCTCCCGCGCCTGACGACCGCCGCTGCCGCCGCCCTTCTCTTCGGAGCCGCTTCGGCGTTCGCGGCTCGTCCCGAGGACGCCTTCCGCGACGTCGCGCCAGTGCCGGCGGAGGTCTCGCGGTCCGTGGACGTGGGACGCCTCGACGAGGACGTCCGCTTCACGCGCGCGATTCTGGTCCTGCCCGCGTGCGACGCCGCCGGTCTCGAGCGGTTTCTCGAATCGCTGCAGGACCCGTCCTCTCCCGACTTCAGGCGATGGCTCACGCCGGAGGAATTCGGTCGCCGCTTCGGCGCCCCCGAGGCCGACGTCGCGGCGCTGCGCGCCCACCTCGAGGCGAACGGCCTCGAGGTGGAGGACATCCCCGCGGGCCGCACGGCCCTCCTGTTCTCCGGGCGCGCCGCGGACGTCGAGCGGGCGTTCGCAACCGAGCTCCGCGAGGTTTTCGTGGACGGCGCCATTCGCGTCGCGAACGTCCGCCCGGCGCGGCTGCCCGGCGGGCTCGCGAGCCGAACCGCGGGCCTCCTGTCCCTGAACTCGTTCCCGCGGCGCAAGGCGCTCGCGCGCCGGACCCCCGCGTACACGGACGGCTCGGGCCGCCACGTCCTCGCGCCCGCGGACTTCGCGACGATCTACGGGATCGACGCCCTCGCCGCGGCGGGGATCAACGGGACGGGACGGAAGATCGCGGTCCTCGCGCAGACGAACGTGACCGTGGCCGACACCCGGTTCTTCCGGCAGTACTTCGGCCTGCCGGCGAACGACCCGCAGGTCGTCCTGAACGGACCCGACGCCGGGATCAACGGGGACGAGATCGAGGCCGACCTCGACATCCAGTGGGCGGGCGCCGTCGCGCCCGCCGCGCAGGTGCTCCTCGTCGTGTCGAAGACGACCCTCCCGTCCTACGGCGTCGACCTCTCCGCGCTGTACGCGGTGAACAACAACATCGCGGACGTCCTCAACCTGTCCTACGGGGCCTGCGAGAACGACTTCGTCGATTCCGACACGGTCTTCTACACGAACATCTGGGCGCAGGCCGCGGCGCAGGGGATGACGTCCTTCGTGGCGTCCGGCGACAGCGGCGCCGCCGGTTGCGAGGGCCAGTCCGCGACCACCGGGACGGTCCGTTCCGTGAACGGCCTCGGGTCCTCGCCGTACGCGACGTGCGTCGGAGGGACGCAGTACCTCGACACTTCGGCTCCGGCCGCGTACTGGAGCTCGACCAACGACCCCGTCACGAAGAAGTCCGCCAAGGGGCCGATTCCCGAAGGCGCGTGGAACGAGAGCGGCGCCGGCTCGGGGCTCGCGGCGACCGGCGGCGGCGTCAGCGTCCTCTTCACGCGGCCGTCCTGGCAGAACGTCGCCGGGGTTCCCGCGGGAACGGGCCGCGCCGTTCCGGACGTTTCCGTCGCCGGGGCCGGCCACACGCCGTACTACATCGTGCTGGGCGGCTCGGGGAGCGCGTCGGGCCTCGCGCGCGTCTACGGCACGTCCGCGTCGTCCCCCGCGTTCGCGGGCATCGCGGCCCTCCTGTCGCAGAGGGCGGGATCGCGCCTCGGCAACCTCAACCCGCTTCTGTATGCGCTCGGCCAGACCCAGTACGGGACGTCCGGGGCCGCGTCCCCGGGCACGGGCCCGTTCCGCGACGTGACGACGGGATCGAACTCCGTCCCCGGCGTCACCGGCTACGACGCGGGCCCCGGGTACGACGCCGCGACGGGCCTCGGCTCGCCCGACGTCACGGCCCTGGCCTCGGCAATCGGCTCGCCCGTGGTGGCGGGCGCGGACCTCGCGCTGTCGGCGGCGCCGGCAGTGGCCTCGGTTCTGGCAGGCTCGGCGGTCACGGTCACGGCGTCGCTCGCGCAGCCGGCCGTCGCCGCCGACGCGGTCGCGACGCTCACGCTCGCGGGTCTGCCCGCTGGCCTCACGGCTGCCTTCAGCCCCTCGAAAATAGACGAGCCCGGGACGGGCATCGTCTCGCGTGGGCAGAACGCGCTCCTGACGCTCAGGGCCGCGCCCTCGACGGCCGCCGGCACATACACGCTTACGCTTGCCGCCTCGTCCGGCGCCGTCGTCCGGCGCGTTTCGCTCTTCGTCACCGTGGGGCCGCAGCCGGCCGCGCCTCCGTCCGGACCCGGTGTCCAGGCTCCCGTCGTCCTCGACGTCTTCGGAGTGGGAGGGTCGCACTACACGTCGGACCTCGTCGCCGTGAACCGCGGCGCCTCCGACGCGACGCTCCTCCTGCGGTTCGCACAGACCCCGGCGCCCGCGACGCCCGGGCCGACGATCGCGCGTTCGCTCGCAGCCGGCCGCCAGTTCACGGTGGCGGACGTGATCGCGTTCCTGAACGCGAACGGCTATTCGCTTCCGTCGGACGGGTCCGCGAAGCTCGGGACGCTGTTCGCGACGTTCGTCGGCGCGTCCGATCCCCTCACCGTGTTCCTCGGCTCGCGCACGTCGACGCCCAACCCAAACGCGTCCGTCGGCGGTGCGTTCGGGACGTTCTCGGCGGCATCGGCGACCGGCGGCGCCTCGAGCGCGGACGCGTGGATCTACGGCCTCAGGGAGAACGCGGCCTACCGCTCCAACCTCGCGCTCGTGCACGCGCCCGGCGCCGCGTCGGGGGCGACGTCCGGACCGGTCTCTCTCGAGGTCCAGATCTACGACGGCGACAGCGGGGCGCCGGCCGGCGCGCCGCTCACGCAGGTCCTCCAGCCCGGGCAGTTCTTCCAGTACAACCGCGTCCTTACGCTGGCGCCCACCGGGGTCGCGAACGGCTACGCGCGCGTCCGGCTGAGGTCGGGGACTGACCGCTACATCGCGTACGGCGTCGTGAACGACGGCGCCGCGGCGGGCGGAGGCACGTCGGACGGGAGCTTCCTCCCGGCGAACGCGACGGAGGGACTGATCCCGATCGTCCTCGACCTGCCCGGCGCGACGCACTACACGAGCGACCTGACCCTGACGAATCCGACCTCGAGCGCGGTCACGGTGACCCTCACGTACACGGCCGCGTCCGCGTTCCCCGGCGCCGCGGGCTCCGGCACGAAAACGGCCACGCTTGCCGCGCGCCAGCAGCTCGTCGTCCCGAACGCGATCACGTACCTCCGCGGACTCGGCCTCGCGATCCCGGCGACGGGCAACCAGGGCGGCACACTCCTCGTCTCGGGGGCGCCGGGGCTCGCCCGCACCTCGAACCCGAACCCGGACGCGGGCGTCGGCGGAACTTTCGGGCTCGCGTATCCCGCGGTCGGCGCGTCCGCGCGGGCGAAGGGCGAGGCCTGGGTCTACGGCCTCAGGCAGGACGCCGACGCGCGCACGAACCTCGCGATCGCGGACGCGCGAGCCGGGAACGCCGCCGGCGTGGAGTACGTCGTGGACGTCTTCGACGCGGATACGGGCGCGCTCGCGCCCGTCCTCACGAAGAAAGTCACCCTCGCGGGCGGGCAGTGGACGCAGTTCAACACGATCCTCGTCGACGCCGGAATCACGCACGGGTTCGCGCGCGTGAAGCCGTCCTCCGGGACGTCGGACTTCGTCGTCTACGGCGTCGTCAACGACGGACCTACCGCGGGCTCGCGCACGTCGGACGGCTCGTACGTTCCGATGGTCGTCGTGAACTGAAGGGCGGCTCGCGGTAGACTGCCCGCGACTCGGGCCGGACAGGCGGTCGCCGCTCTTGACGCCTCGGCGGAAGGAGGGGAGGAAAGTCCGGACTCCAGCGGGCAGCGTGCCGGAGAAATCCCGGTCGGGGCAACCCGAAGGAAAGTGGCACAGAAAACAAACCGCCGACGCGCCGCAAGGCGCAGGTAAGGGTGAAAAGGTGCGGTAAGAGCGCACCGCGGTTCCGGCAACGGAACTGGCAGGCGAAACCCCACGCGGAGCAAGGCCAAATAGGGTGACGGAAGGGGCGCCCGCCCTCGCGGCTTCGGCCGACGTCACCGGGTCGGTCGCTCGAGCCCGTCCGGAAGGGCGGGCCTAGAGGAATGACCGCCAGCCGGAAGGCGCGAGCCGACCGGTCACAGAATCCGGCTTATCGTCCGGCCCGAGTCATTTCTTCTCCCAAGCTGCGAGAATTCCCCCGTGCCCGAGATCGTCGATGGGAACAACCTGATCGGCCGCCTCGGCGGCGGCACGCGCGAAGGGCTCGTGACGGAACTCTGCGAGGTCGCGCGCCGCAAGCGAAAACGCCTGACGGTGGTCTTCGACGGTCCGCCCGAGGCCGGCCGCGCCAAGGTGCAGGCGTTCGGGGACGTTCAGGTCATCTACGCGGCGCCCCGCTCGGCGGACGAGGAAATCGTCCGGCGCATCCGCGAGGCGCGCGACCCGCGCGGCGTCACCGTCGTGACGGACGATCGGGCTCTCGCGTCCGCGGTCTCCGCCGCAGGCGCCCGGATCGCGGGCATCGAGATCTTCCAGCAGGAGGCATCGGCCCGTATGCGGGCCCCGGCGCCTGCTGAACCGGTCAAGCCTTCGGTCGGCGGCGGTGCGAAGGATTGGGAACGCTGGTTCTCCGACCCGAAGAACCGGATCGAGTGATGGCGAACCTCGCGAGGCTGCCGCGTCTCGTCCCCGGCGACACGGTCGGCGTTGCGGCGCTGTCGGGACCTCCAGATCCGGCCGCCCTCGCGGCAGGCGTCCGGGCGCTCGAGGGGTTCGGATACCGCGTGAAGATCGCACCGAACGTCCATTCGAAGGAACCTCTCCTCGGTCTCGCGGGCGCCGCCGAAGAGCGCGCGGCCGGTTACCGGGCGCTCCTCGTCGACCCGGGCGTCAAGGCGATCGTCTTCGCGCGCGGCGGGTACGGCGTCGCGTCAGCGCTCCCGTACCTCGACCCGGCGGAAGCGGCCGCGCACCCGAAGATCCAATGCGGCTTCTCGGACGTGACCGTCCTTTCCTCCTGGCTCCTGAAGGCGGGCGTGCCGTCGTTCCACGGACCCATGGTTGCCGCCGATCTCGCGCGCGGCCTCGACCCGCTCTCCGCGTCGTTCTTTCCTTCGATGCTCGAGGGGAGGGGACCCAAAGAGATTTTCTTGGAAGGTGAAGAGGGGAGAGGCGGAGCTGTTCTGTTCCCGGGCAGCGCAACCGGGAGGCTGGTGGGCGGGTGCTTGTCCCTCCTCGCGGCCTCCGTCGGGACGCCCTGGGAATTCGACTACTCCGGCGCCCTCCTGTTCTTCGAGGACATCGCCGAGGAGGCCTACCGCATCGACCGCATGCTCGGGACCCTGATCGATTCCGGCCGATTCGCTAAACTGTCCGGCATCTTGATCGGCGCGCTCTCGGCAGTCACGTTTTCGGGCGTCGAGGATTTCGAACGACTTCGCTCGGTCCTCACGGCCCGTCTCGCCCCCCTCGGCATCCCGGTGGCCCTCGGCCTCCCTGCCGGCCACCGCGGCCCCAACGCGACGTTGCCCGTCGGCGCGCGCGCCGCGTGGGACGGAGCCGGGACGCTCACCTTCCTCGAGGAGATCGTGTCCCCATGAAAGTGGTCGTCAAGTCGGGCACTCCGAGCGGCTTTGCGGACTACCTCATGAAGGCCGCGGCCGGGAAGGACGTTTTCTCCGAGGGCGAGGTCGGCACGGAGATGTACGTCATCCAGGCCGGCACGGTCGAGATCTACAAGAAGAGCCGCAAGGGCGAAGAGAAGATCCTCGCGACGCTGGAGAAGGGCGACTTCTTCGGCGAGATGTCCATCCTCGAGGACGTCCCGCGGACAGCGTCCGCGCGCGCGAAGACCGAATGCGAGCTCGTCCGGATCAACCAGACGACGTTCGACGAAATGCTGCGCCACAACGCGGAGATCGCGGTGCGGATGCTGCGCAAACTCTCGCGCCGCCTGCGCGAGACGACGAAGCTCCTCGAGCAGTCGACGGGCGTCGCCCCGACGCTCGACCAGTCGTCGTCGGACATTTTCGCGAAGGAAGCCGACCGGCACGACATCTTCCGGATCGTGGCGGACGCCGGCGGCGAGTTCTTCCTGAACCGCGAGGGGGAGACCACCGTTGGGCGCATCGACCCCGTCACGGGCATCCGGCCGGACGTCGACCTCGCGAACCTCGACACGCAGCGCTCCGTCTCCCGCCGGCATTCGAAGATCGTCCACTCCGGAAACGAGTTCCGCGTCGTCGAGGAGATCGGGACGATGAACGGGACGTTCGTGAACGGCACGCGCATCGTCACGGGCCAGCCGGTCTCGATCAAGGACGGCGACCGGATCCGGTTCGGCCTCGTGGACCTCACGTTCCGCATCAGCAAGGCGTAGGGGTCATTTCCGCTCCTCTTCCGCCCCTCGCGTCCCTGCCCGGTATCGGACCCGCGCGCGCGAAGGAGCTGGCCGAGGCCGGCGTCGAGACGGCGCTCGACCTTCTCCTCCACCTCCCGTTCCGGTACGAGGACCGTACGCGCATCGGGCCGATTTCAGAACTCGTCGCCGAGGGCCCCGCCACAACCGTCAAGGGAACGATCCTTTCCTCGCGCCTGATCCGGACGCGCCGCAGGGGCTTCACGATCTTCGAGGCGATCCTGGACGACGGCTCCGGCACCCTCCGCCTCGTCTTCTTCAACCAGCCCTACCTGCAGCGCTGGATGGCGCCGAAGAAGGTCTTCTGGGTCTACGGGGTCGGCACACAGGCGGCGCGCTATCGGCGCGGGCTCGTCATGGAGAACCCGCAGATAGAAGAGTTCTTTGAAGGTAAAGAGGGGGAGGGAGAGGGAGACGCGGATCCTCTGTCGCTGGGGCGCATCGTTCCGATCTATCGCAAGCTGCCCGGAATCACGCCGCGGATGCGGAGGCGCGTGGTCTTCGACCTTCTAAGAAACTTTGCAGACCAACTCCCCGAGCGACTCCACAGCAATCGTGGGAGGGAGCAAGACCTCCCTTCCCTCGGCGTTTCACTCAGAGAAGCGCATTTCCCGGGCAGTGCAGGCGGTCCCACGGACGCCGAGGAATGGACGGAGCGGAAGTCGCCGCACCTGCACCGCCTCGTCTACGAGGAGTTCCTCGAGTTCCAGGTGGGCCTCCAGCGCCGCCGCGCCGAGCGCGATCGCGTGCCGGCCCCTGTGTTGGCCGCCGACGACGCGATCCGCGCGCGCCTGAAGGAGGCGCTGCCGTTCTCGCTCACGGCCGCGCAGAAGCGCGTGATCCGCGAGATCGGCGAGGACTTCCGGGCCGGACGGCCCATGCGGCGCCTCCTGCAGGGCGACGTCGGGAGCGGCAAGACGATCGTCGCCGTCCTCTCGGCCATCCTCGCGGCCGAGTGCGGTCGGCAGACCGCGCTCATGGCCCCGACCGAGATCCTCGCGGAGCAGCACTTCACGACCATCTTCCGCATCTTCGGCAAGACGCGCTTCCGCGCCGAGCTCCTCACGGGGCGCGTGAAGGGCAAGGCCCGCGCGCAGGTCCTCGACGCGCTCCTCGGCGGGCGCATCGACATGCTCGTCGGGACGCACGCGCTCCTGGAGAACCCCGTCGAGTTCCGGCGGCTCGGCCTCATCGTCATCGACGAGCAGCACCGTTTCGGAGTGGCCCAGCGCACGGCCCTCACGGCGAAGGCCGGAAGCGCCGACAAGGCGGACTCGGCGACGGCGCGGCCTCACCTCCTCGTCATGTCCGCGACGCCGATCCCGCGCTCCCTCGCCCTGACCCTTTACGGCGACCTCGACGTCTCGACGCTGGACGAGAAGCCCCCCGGCCGCACGGCGATCGCGACGCGCGTCCTGCCGGAGACGGAGCGGGCCGCCGCCTTCCGCGAGATCGAGGGCGAGATCCGCGCGGGCGGACAGGCCTACGTCGTCGTGCCGCTCATCGAGGAGTCCGACACGATCGACGCCCGCGCCGTCGAGAAGCACGCCGGAGAGATCCGCAAGGCCCTGCCCGGCCGCCGCGTCGGCGTCCTGCACGGGCGCATCCCTCCGGACGAGCGCGAGCGGACGATGGGGGAGTTCGCGGCGGGGAGGCTGGACGTCCTCGCGGCGACGACCGTCATCGAGGTCGGCGTCGACGTCCCGAACGCGTCGTACATGCTCGTCGAGAACGCCGAGCGCTTCGGCCTCGCCCAGCTCCACCAGCTGCGCGGGCGCGTGGGCCGAGGCCGGCGCACGTCGCGCTGCGTGCTTCTCTTCGGCGCGAAGACGTCTCCGGAGTCGCGCGAGCGCCTCGGCGTCCTCGAGAAGACGGACGACGGCTTCGTCGTGGCCGAGGAGGACCTGAAACGCCGGGGCCCCGGCGACGCGCTCGGAACCCGCCAGAGCGGCGTTCCGATGTTCCGCATCGGGGACCTCGTGCGGGACGTGCGGTGGATGAGGGACGCGCGGGACGAGGCGATGCGGCTCATCGCCGAGGGGCGCGACGCGGCGTTCCGCGAGCCGCTCTTCCTCCCGCCCGGGACCGGCGCGGCGGGGGACTGAGCCCTCGCATTCCGGGTTAACATCCGCGCCCGCGCGGCGCATGAAGCGCCGGGCCCAAAGGCACCGTGGACCCGCACAAAACGCTCGAGATCGTCATCCAGGTCGTCGTCCTTCTGTTCGCCGTCTCGTTCCACGAGTCGGCCCACGGCTTTGTCGCGATGAAGTGCGGCGACAACACCGCCCGCGACCTCGGCCGGATCACGATGAACCCGCTCAAGCACCTCGACCCGATCGGGAGCCTGTTGTTTCCGGCGATGCTCGCGTTCTCCGGGCTGCCCGTCTTCGGCTGGGCCAAGCCGGTTCCGGTATCCCTCCGCGGCGTCCCGAATCCGCGGCGCGCGAACCTCCTCGTCTCGGCGGCGGGGCCGCTCTCGAATCTCATTCTCGCCGTTGCGTTCGCCGGGGCGTTTTCGCTCATCAAGGGCGTTCCGATTCCTTCGAAAGCGAGCCCGTTCTACGCGCTTTCGCTCATCTTCGGCCTCTCGGTTCTCGTGAACGTCTCGCTGGCGATCTTCAATCTGCTCCCGATTCCGCCCCTGGACGGCTTCGGCGTCGTCGAGAGCCTCGCACCGCCGGCCGCGATTCCCGCCGTCATCTGGCTGCGCCGCTTCGGTTTCATCATCCTCGTCGTGATGATGTTCACCGGAGTCCTGGGGTTCATCATGCGTCCCGTCCAGGATCTGGTGATCGCGTGGCTGAGGTCCTGATGTCCGACCCTTCGAAGCAGATCGTCCTTTCCGGCCTTCGCCCGACGGGCCGCGTCCACCTCGGCAACTACTGGGGTGCGGTGAAGAACTGGGTGGACCTGCAGGAGGAATACGCCTGCCGGTACTTCGTCGCCGACCTCCACGCGCTCACGACGGACTACGCGGACGCCTCTCAGATCCGTCAGGCATCTCTTGACGCCGTGACGGACTGGCTGTCCGTGGGCCTCGACCCGGAGAAGTCCGTCATCTTCGTCCAGTCGCGCGTGCCGCAGACCGCCGAGCTCGCGCTCGTCTTCGGCATGATCACGCCGCTCGGCTGGCTCGAGCGCGTGCCGACTTACAAGGAGCAGATCGAGCAGCTCCGCGAGCGAGACCTCGGGACGTTCGGGTTTCTCGGCTACCCGGTCCTCATGACGGCCGACATCGCGCTCTACCTCGCGCACTACGTCCCCGTCGGCAAGGACCAGGAGAGCCATCTCGAGATCTGCCGCGAGATCGTCCGGCGCTTCAACGGCTTCTACGGGGACGTCTTCCCCGAGCCGAAGGCGCTCTTCACGGCGACGCCGAAGGTGCCCGGGCTCGACGGCCGGAAGATGTCCAAGAGCTACGGCAACACGCTCGCGCTTTCGGACTCGGCCGAGGACGTCGCGAAGAAGGTCATGGGGATGGTCACGGACCCGAACCGGGCGCGCCGCTCGGACCCCGGCGACCCGGACGTCTGCAACCTGTACCCGTTCCACGTCCTCTACTCGACGACCGACGAGCAGAAGGTCGTCGCCGAGGAGTGCCGATCGGCCGCGCGAGGCTGCGTGGACTGCAAGAAGCACCTCATCCGCAACATGAACGCGGCCCTGGAGCCCATCCGCCAGAAGCGCGCGGAGATCGTGGCGAAGAAGGACTACGTGAAGGACGTCCTCGGGGACGGAAACTCCCGCGCGAAGGCGATTGCGACCGAAACGATGGAGCGTGTGTCGAACGCGATGGGATTGCTGTAGTGGCTGAGTTCCGCATCCCCGTCCCCGCCGGGGCGGACCTCATGCAGCTGTACCCCGTGAAGGTGCCCCAGTTCGAGGGGCCGCTGGACCTGCTGCTGCACCTCATCCGGAAGAACGAGGTCGACCTCCGCAACATCCCGGTCGCGGACATCTGCCGCCAGTATCACGAGTACCTCGTCCTCATGCAGGAGCTCGACCTCGAGGTCGCGGCCGAGTTCCTCTACGTCGAGGCGCTCCTTGTCCACGTCAAGTCGCAGATGGTGCTTCCGCGCGCGGTCCTGCCGGACGGCACGCCGCAGGAGGACCCGCGCGACGAGCTCGTGCGTCGGCTCATCGAGTACCGCAAATACAAGGGCGTCGCCGAGACGCTCCACGAGATGGAGGCGCTGCGCCTCGGCCTCTGGAGCCGCCCGCCCGCGAGGCTCGAGGCGTCGGAGGCCGAAGCCGAGGAGACGGACCTCTCCGAGGTCTCGCTCTTCGACCTCCTCACGTTCTTCAAGGGCGCGCTCGACCGCTACCGCTCGGCGCACCCGCCCTCCCTGGAGATCTCGCACCAGAAGTACTCGATCAAGGAGAAGATGGAGGACATGCTCGCGCGCGTGCGGAGCGGCGGCGGCCCCGTGCCGCTGTCGGACGTCTTCAAGAGCCTCACGGGCCGCGCCGAGGCGATCGCCGTCTTTCTCGCCGTCCTCGAGCTCCTCCGCCTGCGCGTCGTCCGCGCCCGGCAGGACGCCGAGTTCAGCGACATCCTCCTCGAGTCGACCGGCGAGGACGTGACGCTCGAGGGTTACGAGGAGTCGTACCGATGACCGACGACGTCCAGGTCCCGGAGGCCCCGGCCGCTCCGGCCTCGTCTGCACCGCCGGAGCACGTGGCGCTCGTGGAAGCGCTCCTCTTCGCGTCGGGCAAGCCGGCGAGCGTCGAGCGGCTCGCCGAGGCGTCCGAGCTGACGGCCGCCGAGGTGGAAGCCGCGATCGACGTCCTCGAGCGCGCCCTCGAGGCCGACGCGCGCGGGGTGCGGCTGGACCGCGTCGCGGGCGGCGCGCGGCTCGTCTCGCGCAACGAGTTCGACGTGCCCGTCCGCAAGCTCCTCGGCCTGGAAGGCAAGAACAAGCTCTCGATGGCGAGCCTCGAGACGCTCTCGATCATCGCGTACCGCCAGCCCGTCACGGCGCCCGAGATCGCCGAGCTGCGCGGCGTGAGCTCCGCATCGTCGCTCCGGACGCTGCTCGACAAGAAGCTCATCACGACGGCGGGGCGCAAGGAAGTCGTCGGGACGCCGTTCCTCTACAAAACGACGAAGGAGTTCCTCGTCCACTTCGGCCTCGACGACGTCAAGGACCTCCCGAAGCCCGAGGACCTCGACGCGCTCTACGGCGTCGAGACGAACACGTCGCAGGCGGAGCTGTTCCCGGAGCCGGAAGAAGAGAGAGAAGAGAAAGAGGACGATTCTTCGAATGGTTAAGGCAAATGCCCGCTGAACGTCTCCAGAAGCTCCTGTCCGCCGCCGGCATCTCGTCGCGGCGCGAGGCGGAGAAGATCATCCTCGAGGGCCGGGTGACCGTGAACGGGCACAAGGTCACGGAGCTCGGCGTAAAAGCCGACCCCGCGAAGGACCACGTCAAGGTGGACGGGAAGCTGCTCCGCATCGCGGTCGTGCGGCGTTACGTCCTCATGAACAAGCCGAAGGGCCTCATCGTCACGCGCGACGACCCGGGCGGCATCCCGACGGTGTTCGAGCTCCTGAAAGGGCGCGTCGGCGAGCGCGTCGTGGCCGTCGGCCGCCTCGACGTCGAGTCGGAGGGCCTTCTGCTCCTCACGGACGACGGCCCGCTCGTCCACAAGCTCACGCACCCCTCGGGCGGCTGCCGCAAGGAGTACGAGGTCAAGGTCTCCGGCGTCCCTTCGCCCGCGCAGCTCGAGAGGCTCCGGCGCGGCGTGCTCCTGCCGGACGGCGTGAGGACGGCCCCCGCCGAGATCGCGCTGTCCGAGACGACTCCCGAGAAGAACGGCGTCGGCGGCAACGCATGGCTCAAGGTGATCCTCGGCGAAGGCCGCTCGCGCCAGATCCGCCGTATGTTCGACCTCGTCGGGCATCCGGTCACGAAGCTCCGCCGCGTCGCGATCGGCCCGATCCGCGACCCGAAGCTCCCGCCCGGCGCCTTCCGCGACCTCGCGCCCGAGGAAGTCGCGGCGCTCAAGGCGATCCGCCCCGCGCCGCCCAGGGGCACGCGTCCGGCGCCCGCCTTCGCGCGCCCGGCCCGCCCCGGCGCGAAGGACGCCAAGCCGGCCGGGAAGAAGAAATGGCCCGCCCGCTGATCGTCGCGATCGACGGGCCTTCGGGCGTGGGGAAGTCGACCGTGGGCAAGGCCGTCGCGGCGCGCCTAGGCGTCGCGTATCTCGACACGGGCGCGATGTACCGCGCCGTCGGCCTCGCCGCGAAGCGCGCGGGCGTGCCGCTGCCCATCGCCGACCCCGGCGCCGTCGTGGACCTCGCGAACCGCCTCGACGTGCGCGTGACGGGCAGCGCGGCGGACGCCCGCACGTGGCTCGGCGGCGAGGACGTCTCGAAGGAGATCCGGACGCCGGAGATCTCGAAATACGCCTCGGCCATCTCCGCCATCCCCGGCGTGCGCCGGCGGCTCGCGGGCATGCAGCGCAGCCTCGCCCTCGAGAGCGGCGGCGTGCTCGAGGGTCGCGACATCGGGACGAAGGTGGTCCCGGAGACGAAGCACAAGTTCTTCCTGACCGCGACCGCCGAGGTTCGGGCGAAGCGGCGGCACGACGAGCTCGCCGCGAAGGGCACGCCGCCGGCCTACGAGCAGGTGCTGGCGGACATGGTCGCCCGCGACCACGCGGACTCCACCCGGGCCGATTCGCCCCTGACGGACGACGGAACGTACGTCCGCGTCGACACGTCGGAGCTCACGGCCGACCAGGTCGTCGAGCGCCTCCTGGAGGCGGTCGGGAAGGCATGACGGGACCCCCGGTTGACCGTTTCCGGGCAGGGCGTCTAACATCAGCGGTTCTGGCCGCTTAAGCGATTGCCTCGCGGACGTTTAGGCAGGCCGGAAAATCTCGAAGAGGTTAAGGAGCACGACGACATGTCGCCCACGGACCTGAAGAAGACTGGCCCCAAGGCTGAGGAAGGCGATCCCGGGGAATTCGCCCGCCTCCTCGCCGAGAGCGAACGCTCTCTGAAGGAGGGCGAGCTCATCAAGGGCCGCGTGCTTCAGGTGACGAACGACGAGATCCTCGTGGACATCGGCTACAAGAGCGAGGGAATGATCCCGCGCTCCGAGTTCCACCACGTTCCCGCCGACAAGCTGCCGCACCCGGGCCAGGAGATCGAAGCGATCCTCGAGCGCACGGAGGGCCCGAACGGCTACGTCGTGCTCTCGTACGAGAAGGCGCGCCGCGGGCGCGCGTGGGACATCGTCGAGGCGGCCTTCGCCGCGAACGAGCCCGTCAAGGGCCGCGTGATCGACCGCGTGAAGGGCGGACTCTCCGTCGACATCGGCGTGCGGGCGTTCCTGCCCGGCTCCATCGCGGACTCGCGCCCGCTCAAGAACCTCGACGTCCTCAAGGGCCGCGATCTCGAGTTCCGCGTCGTGTCGCTCGACAAGAAACGCGGCAACATCGTTCTCTCGCGCAAGGCGCTCCTCGACGAGTTCGCCGAGGTCAAGAAGAAGGAAGCCGCCTCCGCGCTCGCGGACGGGCGCGTCCTGAAGGGCATCGTCAAGAACCTCACGGACTACGGCGCGTTCGTCGACCTCGGGGGCATCGACGGCCTCCTGCACGTCACGGACATGACGTGGGGCCGCCTCGCCCACCCGTCCGACGCCGTCCACGTCGGGCAGGAGGTGGACGTCAAGGTCCTCCGCTTCGACGAGGCAAGCGGCCGCATCTCGCTCGGGATGAAGCAGCTCAAGCCCGACCCGTGGCAGGACCTTCCGGCCCACTACCCGGTCGGCGCCCGCGTCCGCGGCAAGGTCGTATCCCTGACCGACTACGGCGCGTTCGTCGAGCTCGAGGAAGGCGTCGAGGGTCTCATCCACGTGTCCGAGATGTCGTGGACGAAACGGGTCAAGAACCCGTCGAAGCTCCTGAACGTCGGCGACACGATCGAAGCCGTCATCGCGGACGTGAACCCCGAGACGCGCCGGCTCTCGCTCTCGCTCCGCGCGACGGAGCCGAACCCGTGGGAGCAGCTCGCCGAGAAGTTCCACATCGGCGACCGCATCACGGGCACCGTGCGCAACCTGACCGACTTCGGCGCCTTCGTCGAGATCGAGGACGGCATCGACGGGCTCATCCACGTGTCCGACATGTCGTGGGGCCGCCGCGTGAAGCACCCCTCCGAGATCCTGAAGAAGGGCGACGAGGTCCAGGCCGTCCTCACGGCCATCGACGTCGAGAACCGCCGGATCAGCCTCTCGATCAAGGAATTCCGCCCGAACGAGTGGGAGGAATTCGCGTCGAAGCACCAGCCCGGCGACGTCGTGGACGGCAACGTGGCGAAGGTCGCCGACTTCGGCGTTTTCGTGCGCCTGCCCGAAGGGCTCGAGGGCCTCATGCACGTCTCCGAGACGCCGCTTCCGCGCGGCGAGAAGCCCGGCAACGTCTACCACGAGGGCGACCCCGTCCGCGTGCGCATCCTGCGCATCGAGCCGGCGGAGCAGCGCATCGGGCTCTCCTCGCGCGACGTCGACCAGCCGGAGGCCGGTGCCCAGCCCGAGGCCGCGCCTTCCGAGGGTGAAGCGTCCGCCGACGACCACGTTCACGCGGACACGGAACCGTCCGAGTAGCGGGGCCGCCGTGAGACGTGCGGGGTCCGCCCGATGAAGCGCTCCACCGTCGCGTGGGGAGTCGCCGGTATCGGCTGCGCGTTCCTCGTGCTGCTCGTCGCGGCGGCTTTTCTCGTGAGCGGCGCCGTCGGGCGTGGACGGACCCGGTCGGACGGCCTCGCGTTCGCACTCGGCGGCCGTGTCGGCGTCGTCGACCTCGACGGGGTGATCCTGTCCGCGGACCGCTTCCGCGAGACGCTCAAGCGCTTCCACGACGCCGCGAACGTCAAGGCCGTGGTCGTGCGGATCAACTCGCCCGGCGGCGGCGTCGCGGCGTCGCAGGAGCTGAACCGCGAGATCGCGCGCTTCCGCAAGGAGACAAAAAAGCCGGTCGTCGTCTCGATGGAGTCCGTGGCGGCATCGGGCGGCTACTACGCCGCCGTCGCGGCCGACCACATCGTCGCGAACCCCGGCACGATCACGGGATCGATCGGCGTGATCATCCAGTGGGTCAACTACGGCGACCTCCTCGAGTGGGCGAAGCTCCGCGCCGTGACCATCAAGAGCGGCGTCCTCAAGGACTCGGGCAACCCGACGCGCCCGATCACCGACGAGGACCGCGCCTACTTCGAGGACCTCATCCAGAAGCTCCGCGCCCAGTTCGTCGGTGCCGTCACCGAGGGCCGCAAGACGAAGCTGAAGCCCGGCGCGATGGACAGGATGGCCGACGGCCGCGTCGTCACGGGTGAGGAAGCCCTGACGCTCGGCCTCGTCGACGAGATCGGCGACTACCGCGACGCGGTGGACCGGGCCGCGCGCTTGGCCGGGATGTCCCTGCCCGCCGAGGTGTGGCACCCACGGCCGCAGCGCCCGGGTCTTCTCGAGTTTCTCTCCGGTGGGCCTTCAGAATCTTCGATTGCGGGGCGCCTCCTCTCCGGCGCTCCGGTGGGGGGCGGATGGAACGTGTTCTTTCTGTGGTAGGCCGCGGCGAAGGCACGACCACGAAGGCCGACCTCGTCGAGGAGGTTGCGAAGGCGACCGACCTCACCAAGAAGCAGGCCGAGGTGATCGTCGAGTCCGTGTTCGACGGGATCATCGCGTCGCTCCGCTCGGGAGAGAAGATCGAGCTGCGCGGCTTCGGGAGCTTCCGCCTGCGCCAGCGCGGGGCCCGCATCGCGCGGAACCCGAAGCGCAGCGGCGTGAAGGTCATGGTGCCGCCGAAGCGGGTGCCGTACTTCAAGCCCGGCAAGAAGCTCAAGGAGCTCATCAACCAGGTGGCTCCGGCCGCCGTGGCGGGGGAGCCGGACAAGGGCTGATGGAGGCCCTGTTCACGCCCTGGCGCGCCGCCTACCTTGCAGGCGGCGGCGTTGACCCGGGTGGCTGCCTGTTTTGCGAGCTCCCGAAGCACGACGACGCCGAGGCGCTCCTCGTGATGCGGGGCCGTCTCGCGTACGCGGTCCTGAACCGCTACCCGTACACGAACGGCCACGTCCTGATCGCGCCGTTCGCGCACCGCTCCGGCCTCGACGACATGCCGGCCGACGAGCGGCACGAGGTCGTCGACCTGGCCGCGCGCTTCGAGGCGATCCTTCGCGTGACCTACCGCCCGCACGGGTTCAACGCCGGTCTCAACCTCGGCCGCAGCGCCGGGGCGGGCGTCGAGCACCACGCCCACCTGCACATCGTCCCGCGCTGGGACGGCGACACGAACTTCCTCACCGTTCTCGGGGGCACGCGCACGATCCCCGAGGACCTGCCCACGACGCGGGCCCGCCTCGCGGCCGCGTTTGCGCGCGCATCGTGACGAAGCGGCCGGGAGAGGCCGCCCTCCTCGCTCTCGTCGCGGCGGCGCTCCCCGGGGTCGGACATGTGTTTCTCGGGCAGCGCGCCCGCGGCGCGGCGTTCTGCACGATCGTCCTCCTGACGGCGCTGACGGGCCTCGCCCTCGGCCCGTGGAACGACGTCGCGCCGCTCGCCGAGTACGCGCGGACGTTCCTGATCGTCGCGGGGATCATGCAGGCGCTTCTCGTCCTCGACGTCTTCGAGCGCGCGCGCGGGAGGCGCGGTTGAGCGTCTTCCGCGACCACTTCGTCCTCCTCGCCTGGCTCGCCGCACTGCTGTCGGCGTTTCTCGCGCTCCTGTGGCGGGAGGACGCCCGGACGCGCCCGAGGTTCTTCCTCAAGACGTTCGGCGCGCTCGTCGTCGGCTCGGTCCTCGCCGCGTGGGCGTTGTCGGCGGTGGCTCGTTGAAGCTCCTCGTCGTAGCCGGCGAAGTTTCGGGCGACCAGCACGCTTCCGCGCTCCTCGCGGCCCTGCGCCCGCGGGTCCCGTCGCTCGAGGTCTTCGGCGTCGGCGGCGAGGGCATGAAAGCCGCCGGCGCGCGCCTCCTCGCGCACCAGAAGGACCTCGCGATCATCGGCCTCGTCGAGGCGTTCTCGAAGATCCGGTTCGCGCGGCGTCTCATTCACGCGCTCGTGGCGGAGGCGAGCCGCGAGAAGGCGGACGCCGCCGTTCTCATCGACTCGCCCGACTTCAACCTTCCGCTCGCCAGGCGCCTCGCGAGGGCGGGCGTCCCCGTCGTTTTCTACGTCTCGCCGCAGGTCTGGGCCTGGCGGAAGCGCCGCGCGAAGACGATCGCCCGGATCGGCCGGGCCGCGCTCGTCCTCTTCGGCTTCGAGAAGCGCTGGTACGACGCGCGCGGACTCGGCGAAAGGGTGGCGTGGGTGGGCCATCCGCTCGTGGACGCCGCCGCCCGGGAGCTCGCGCGTCCCGCGGCCCCGCCTCCGGTCGGAGTCCGCCGTGTCGTCCTGATGCCCGGCTCCCGAAAGGGCGAAGTCGAATCCATCCTCCCCGTGCTTCGGGACGCCGTCGAAATCCTTCGAAGGAAATGGGCGGACCTCGAGGTGGTGCTCGTCCGAGCAGACTCGATTCCCGACGTCCTTCTCGAAGACCTGGCGGGGCCTGCGATCGCAGGCTGGCAGGTGGTTTCCGGCGAGCATCTTTCCATTCTCAGGGACTCCGATGTCCTCCTCGTCGCGTCGGGGACGGCGACAGTGGAAGGTCTCCTCGCTCGGGTCCCCATGGTCGTCGTCTACAAGGTCCACCCGATCAGCTACTGGATCGGCAGGCGGGTCGTGAAGGTCGCGCACGTCGCGATGGCGAACATCGTCTCGGACGACGGGAGCGGCGCGCGCACCGTGCCGGAACTGCTGCAGGGCGAGGCGACGCCCGAGAACGTGGCGCGGGAGGCCGCGCGGTTCCTCGAGGACCCCGCGCTCTCGGCGGCGACGCGAGAGAAGCTCGGCCGCGGCGCGGCCGACCTGGGCCTGCCCGGCGCCGCCGAGAGGACCGCCGAGGCGCTCCTCGCGGCCCTCAGGCAGGGGAAGGCCGCGTGAACGACTTCCGCCGCCTCGCGACCCTGTTCAAGCCGCACCGCCGCGCGGCGGTCGTCGCGATCTGCGCGATGCTCGGAGTGTCGTTCTTCACCTCCTCTGTCGCGTACCTGATCGGCCCGCTCTTCGACGAGGTGCTGTCGGCAGAGGCGAAGAGCGCCGTGATGGAGCACACGGGGAAGACCGGCGTCGGAAGCCTCGTCGGCGAGAAGGCGGCCCTGAGGCGCACGGGCGTCGCCCGCACGCTGGACCGCGGTCTTCAAACACTCGAAGAGTCTTTCGGCGTCACGGAAAAGGGCCGGCGCCTCTTTCTGCCCCTTCTTCTCTTCGCCTGCTTCCTCCTCAAGAACCTCTGCACGTTCTTCGCGGAGTACCGGTTCAACGCCGTCGGCCTCGCGTTCGTACGCGACCTCCGGCGGCGCGTCTACGAGAAGGTCCTCGGCCAGTCGGGCTCGTTCTTCGCGAAGCACCCGTCGGGGGACCTCATCGCGCGCGTGACGGGCGACGTGGACCGCATCCAGAGCCTGTTCGGGACGGACCTCGCGGACCTCGTGCAGTCCGTCGCGACGCTCCTCGGCCTCATGGTGCTCGTCGTCTCGCTCTCGCCGGAGCTGACGGCGGCCGCGCTCCTCATCGCGCCCGCGATCGTGATTCCGGTCGTCGTGATCGCCCGGCGTCTGCGGCACCTCTCGAAGGCGGCGCGCGAGCGGATGGGCGACCTCACGGGCGTCCTGTCCGAGACGATCCGCGGGGCGCGCGTCGTGCAGGCCTACGGCGCCGAGAGCTGGGAGTCCGGCCGCTTCTCCGAGGTGAACGAGCGCACGTTCCGCCTCGCGAAGAAGGGCGCGCGCGTCATGGCGTTCGCCTCGCCTCTCGTGGAATCCGCGTCCGTCCTCACGTTCCTCCTCCTCCTCGGCTACGCGTCCACGCGCATCGCGTCCGGGAAGATGACCCTCGGGACGTTCCTCTCGTTCGGCGTCGGCCTCGTCATGATGTACCAGCCGTTCAAGAGGGCCACGCGGACGAACCTCGCGCTCCAGCAGGCGCTCGCCTCGGCGCGGCGCGTCTTCGAGGTCCTCGACGCCCCGAACGACGTGGCCGATCGCGCGGGCGCGCCGGCGCTCGCCGTCCTCTCGCGCGAGGTCCGCTTCGAGCGCGTGACGTTCGCCTATCCGGGTGGAGCGCCCGTTCTGCACGAGATCGACCTCGCCCTCCCGCGAGGCTCCGTGACGGCTCTGGTCGGGCCGTCGGGCGGCGGGAAGTCGACGCTCGCGTCGCTCCTGCCGCGCTTCATGGACCCGACGGCCGGCCGCGTGACGGTGGACGGCACGGACCTCCGCGACGTGATGCTCGCGTCGCTGAGGGCGCAGATCGGCCTCGTGACGCAGGACGTCGTCCTCTTCGACGAGACGGTTCGGCGCAACGTGGCGTACGGGATGCCGGACGTACCCGACTCGCGCGTCCGCGAGGCGCTCTCGGCCGCGAACGCGCTCGGGTTCGTGGACGCGCTCCCCGAGGGGCTCGACGCGCGCGTGGGTGAGGGCGGCGCCCGCCTGTCGGGCGGCCAGCGGCAGAGGCTCGCGATCGCGCGCGCCCTCCTGAAAGACCCGCCGATTCTCGTCCTCGACGAAGCGACGTCGGCCCTCGACGCCGAGAGCGAACGCGCCGTGCAGGAAGCGCTCGAGCGGCTCATGGCGGGACGGACCACTCTCGTCATCGCGCACCGCCTCTCCACGGTCCGCCGCGCCGACCAGCTCGTCGTGATCGAGGCGGGCCGAATCGTCGAGCGCGGCTCGCACGGCGACCTCCTCGCAACGGGAGGGTTGTATCGTCGCCTCCACGACCTGCAGGTCTTCGAGAGCGGAGACGGCGGGGGAGGAGCCTCATGAAATCCATGACCGGGTTTGGCAAGGCTGCCGGCACGCTGCCCGACGGCACCGAGGTGAGCGTCGTCGTGAAGGGCGTAAACCACCGCTTTCTCGACCTCGGCATCAAGCTGCGCGACGAGTACGCGTCTTCCGAGCCCGCCATCCGGAAGGCGGTGGCGAAGGTCGTGCAGAGGGGTCACCTCGACGTCCTGGTCCGCACGACGAAGCCGCCGGGCGCCGCGGCCACCGCACGAATCGACATGGACGCTGCGGAAAAATATGCGAGGGAATGGAGAGAAGATTCCTTGAAAAGGGGATTGCCGGCGGATCTCTCGGCGAGGGACCTCCTCGCGCTGCCGGGGGTCGTGCGGTCGGACGACGGGGTCGCCGCGCCCGATTCCACTTTCGAAGAAATTTTCGTTCCTCTCGTCGAACAGGCGCTTCAGGACTTCGACGCCGCGCGGGCGCGCGAAGGCGCCGCTCTCCTTCTTACTTTCAAAGAAATCCTGGAGCGAATCGACAAAGGGGTGGCATCTCTCGACGCGGCCGGGGCCGGCATCTCCGAGCGCATCGCCGCGGCCCTTCGCGAGCGCATCGAGAAACTGGCCGCCGGCATCCCGCTCGACGAAGGCAGGCTCGCGCAGGAAGTCGCGCAGCTCGCGGACCGCGCGGACATCACGGAGGAGATCGACCGGCTGAAGACGCACCTCGCGGAGGCGCGGCGCCTCCTCGCGGCCGACGGCGCGATCGGCCGCCGCCTCGACCACCTCGCGCAGGAGCTGCACCGCGAGGTCAACACGTCCGGCTCCAAGGTGCGGGAGGCGGGCGCGACGAAGCTCGTCCTCGACCTGAAGTCCGAGCTCGAAGCCTTCAAGGAACAGGTTCAGAACGTCGAATGAGAGACGCCCGATGACCCGCGGAGACCTCTTCATCGTCTCGTCCCCGTCCGGGGCCGGCAAGACCACGCTGATCCGGCGCGTCCTCGAGGACCCCCGGATCGGCGGCACGCTCCACTTCTCGGTCTCGCACACGACGCGCCCGCCGCGCGCCGGAGAGACGTCCGGCGTCGAGTACCACTTCTGCGACGAGGCCGCGTTCCGCCGCCTCGAGAGCGAAGGCGGGTTCCTCGAGTGGGCGACGGTTCACGGGAATCTCTACGGAACGTCGCGCGGGGAGGTCGAGCCCCGCCTCGCGTCGGGTCTCGACGTCCTTCTCGACATCGACGTCCAGGGCGCCCGGCAGGTGCGGTCCTCGGTTCCCGAGGCGGTGAAGGTCATTGTCTTTCCGCCCTCGCGGGAGGTCCTCGAGGCCCGCCTGAAAGCGCGGGCCTCCGACGCTCCCGAGGTCGTGGCCCGGCGCCTCGCCGTGGCGGCCAAGGAGATGGCCGAGTTCGGCGAATACGACTATGCGATAATCAACGACGGCCTCGAGCCCGCGGTGGACGAGCTTCGCTCGATCATCGTGGCGCGCCGCGCGGGGCGCGGGCGCCGGCGCGAGCGGCTCGAAGCGATCCTCAAGACTTTCGCACCCTGATTTCACGGAGGCTAACCCCAGATGGCTCAGAATCTTCCGCCAAACGTCGAGTCCAAGTTTCGCCTCGTCCACATCGCCTCCCGTCGCGCCGAGCAGCTCGTCCAGGGCGCCCGCCCGAAGATCGAGAGCAAGCACGCGAAGGTGACGCGCGTCGCCCTCGAAGAGGTCGAAAACGACCTCGTGCGCTGGCAGCTCGCCTCCGCCGAACCGGTCGTCGAAGAGATGCCGGCGGTCGACCCGCTCCCGACGGAGTGATCGTCCACGTCCGACCCGCTGGCTGATCTTCTCGCTTACTACCGCGACCTCGGGGTGGCGGAGCTGTACCTGGAGAGAGACGAAGAGAAGATTTCTTTGAAGGTGAATAGGGCGGCGGGCCGGGGCGAAGCAGTCACCGCAACCTTGGACCTGCCGTCTTTAGCAAGAATCGTTTCTTCCTGCGTCGCGTGCAGCCTCTGCAAGACCCGCAAGCAGACCGTCTTCGCCGACGGCTCGCCGGACGCGAAGATCATGTTTATCGGCGAAGCGCCGGGGGCCGACGAGGACGCGCAGGGCGTGCCGTTCGTCGGGCGCGCGGGGCAGCTGCTCACGCGCATGATCGAGGACGGCATGGGCCTGCCGCGCAAGTCCGTCTACATCGCGAACGTCCTCAAGTGCCGTCCGCCCGACAACCGCAACCCCGAGCCGGAGGAGATCGCCTCCTGCCGCGGCTACCTCGAAGCGCAGATCGACCTCGTCAAGCCCGAAGTCCTCGTCGCGCTCGGGAAGTTCGCGGCGCAGTTCCTCCTCGAGACGGAAGAAGGAATCATGCGGCTGCGCGGCAAGTGGGGGACGTACCGCGGGATCCCCGTGATGCCGACGTACCATCCGTCGTTTCTGCTCCGCCAGCCCGGCCAGAAGAAGGACGCGTGGGAGGATCTCCTGAGGGTCCTCGAGAAGGTGGGCCTCCCGGCCCCCTCCCGGAAGGGAGCGAAGGCGTGACCCTGCGTTTCCGGCACGTTCTGGGTGTCGCGGCCCTCGCGCTCCTCGCCGCGGCGGCCGCGCTCATCCTCACGCGCCGTCTGCCGGCCCCGCCTGCGTCGAAGCGCCCCTCGGCCGAAGCAGCCGGGCCACATGCCGGGGTCCCGACGCCCGCCGAGAGGCGCGCGATCGACGCTGCGATCGACGCCGCCGCCGCGGTAGCGCCGAAGCTGACGCTGCGCCCCGCGGCCGACGCCGACGCGACGGACACGGACGAGCACCGGGACCTCGACGCCGTCTACGGCGTCTACCACCCGTACTTCACGCGCGGCGATCTCGATGGAGACGGCCGCCTGGATTTCGTCCAGGTCTTCGTGGAGAAGGGCCGGAGCGGTCTCTGGTTCCACGTCGCGGTCTTCTTCGGAAAGCCGGACGGCACGTTCGGCGGGCCCGTGTGGGTGGAACGGGCGATCTCGCTCGCGGACGGAGACGTCACGGTCGAACGCAGCCTCGTCGTGATCACGCCCGACCTCGCGGGCGACGCCTCGCGCCGCTGGCGGTGGGAGCCCTCCGAACGCGTGTTCGTGGACCCCGATAAGGAACCGCGCCCCGCGGCCGCGGACGACGACGCGCCCGACGAGACGCCCGAGCAGAAGCCGAGGGCGAGAATCTGACGCGCCGGGTCGGCCTCCTCCTTCCGAACCGTTTTCCGGGCCTCCCGTCGTACAGGGTGCCCGACGACGCGGGCGAGCCCGTCCTCGGCGCGCGTGTGGCCGCGCCGTTCGGGAGCGCGCTCGTCACGGGGCTCGTCGCCGACCTCGATCCGCCGCCGGCGCCCGAAGGAACGGCGGAGCGGGACGTCGTCGCGCTCCTCGAGGACGAGCCGTTCCTGCCTCCGGCCCTCGTCCAGGTGCTCGTCCGCGCCGCCGCGTACTACGTCGTCGCGCCGGGGGAGATGCTGCGCGCGGCCGTCCCCGGCCGCCTGCTCGGCGGAAGCGAAGCCGTTTACGTCGCCGGGACCGCGGCCGTAGGCGCGTCCGTCGCGGGCATCCCCGGCGACGTGCTCTCCCTGCTCCTCGAGCGCGGCGAGGCGAGGCTGCCCGAGCTCGTCGAGGCCCTCGGGCGCAGGGGCCTCGCGTCCGCGCTCAAGGAGCTGGTTGGGAAGGGATACGCGCGCATCCGTTCGGAGCACCTGCGAGCGGCCGCGGCCCCTTCCGACCGCGCGTGGATGGCGCGCCCGGCGCCGGACGATCACCCGGCGTTCGCCCGAGCGCCGAAGCGGAGGGCGCTCCACGCACACCTCCTCGCGCTCGGCAGACCCGTTTCTCCCGAGGAGCTGCGCGCTGCGGGAAGCACTTCCGCCGTCCTCGCTGCGCTCGTGAAGGCCGGCCTCGTCGTCGCCGTGGAGACAGAGCGCCGCGTGGACCTCGCGCGGCACGTCGGCGCCGCCGGCGCGGACCGCCGCCCGATGCCCACTCCCGCGCAGCAGGACGCGATCGCGGCGGTGGCCGCGTCCGTGGCGGCTCGCGGCGCGCGGGAGTTCCTCCTCGACGGCGTCACGGGCAGCGGCAAGACCGAGGTCTACCTCAACGCGCTCGAGCAGGCGATCGCCGCTGGCCGGCGGGGAATCCTGCTCGTCCCCGAGATCGCACTCGCGCCCGCGCTCGTGCGCCGGCTCGTCGCGCGTTTCGGGGACCGGGTGTCGCTGCTCCACAGCGGCCTCACGGACGGCGAGCGCGCGTCCGAATGGGAGCGCGCGCGCCGGGGCGCCGTGGACGCCGTCGTCGGCCCGCGCTCGGCGGTCTTCGCACCGCTGCCGGAACTCGGCCTGATCGTGATCGACGAGGCGCACGACGCCTCGTACAAGCAGGCCGAGTCCCCGCGCTACGACGCGCGCGACGTGGCCCGCGTTCGGGCGAAGGAGGAGGGCGCCACGGTCGTCTTCGGCTCCGCGACTCCGTCGATGGAGCTCGAGCGCGCCGCGCGGGAGGGCCGCCTCCCGCGTCTCGTCCTCCCGGAGCGTCCGGGCGCCCGGCCGCGCGCGGCCGTCGAGGTCGTCGACCTTCGAGGGGAAACCGCGCAGGAAGGCGACCACGGGCGCGTCCTCTTCGCGGCGCGCACCGTTGAGATCCTCCGCGCATGCTTCGAGCGCGGCGAGCAGGCGATTGCGCTCCTGAACCGGCGGGGCTTCTCGCCGTCGCTCCTCTGCCGGGCGTGCGGCGAGGATTTCCGCTGCCGCAACTGCTCGGTCGCGCGGACGTACCACCGCCGCAACGAGAGCCTCCTCTGCCATTACTGCGGCGACGACATCCGCCGGCCCCCGAAGTGCCCCGCGTGCGGGTCGGACGCGCTGCAGCCCGTCGGGTTCGGGACCGAGCGGCTCGCCGAACGCTTCGCCGAAACCTTCCCTGGGATCTCGTACGCCGTCCTGGACCGTGACGCCGCCGCGCGGCGGGGCGGTGCCGCGGGCGTCCTCATGGACTTCGAGTCCGGGAAGTCCCAGGCGCTCCTCGGGACGCAGATGGTCGCCAAGGGCCACGACTTCCCGAACGCGACGGCGCTGGCGGTGCTGGACGCCGACGCACTCCTGTCGTTCCCGGACTTCCGGGCCGCCGAGAAGACCTTCCAGCTCGTGACGCAGGCCGCGGGGCGGGTCGGGCGCGGCGAGAAACCCGGGATCGTCGCGGTCCAGACGTCGCGTCCTGATCACGAGGCGATCCGCGCGGCGATCCGGCAGGACCACGTCGCGTTCGCGGACGCCGAGCTGCGCTTCCGCAAGGCGTTCCGCTATCCGCCGTACACGCGCCTCCTCCTCGCGCTCTTTGCGGACACGGACCTCGCCAAGGCGCACCGGGCGGCCGGGGAGGCGTTCACGGCGCTGTCGTCGTCTCCGGTCGCGGCGAAAGTGAGGCTCCTCGGCCCCGCGCCCGCGCCGCTCGAACGGCTCAAGGGACTCTGGCGCTACCAGCTCATCGTGAAGGCCGAGAAGCGCGAGGCGATCGCGGAAGCCGCACGCGTCCTCGCGTCGCTGCCCGACCCGCCGAGGCTGGACGTCGACCCGCAGAACCTGCTGTAGACAATCGCCGGCTCCGAGACGCTGCCTAGAGACGTCGACGAGAACGCGGGCCCCCACGTCTGCGTGCTCGGCACCCACCGCCGCAAGGCCCTGCGTCACCAATTCTCCCCGAGCCGCTGGCGTGAAGACGCGGAGATCGAGAAAGTCTACGGTCGCGGAAGTCTCCGGACCTTCTTCGGGCCAGTGGGGACGGGCTTCCTCGAGGACCCGACGTGCTTCCACAAGGCCGTGGCTCCCGCGCGCACACCTCGACTCGTCCTTCAGCTTCACTGGGGGAGCGAAGACTTCGTCGCGCCGGGGTTCTCGCGGCGATTTCAGCCGGGTGTCGTCCGGCGAAGCGACAGCGTCAGATAGGGGTTGAGCGGCGTCCCCGCGAGCCACGTGAAGCCCCGGAGCGCCGTCAGGGCGTAGAAGCCCGCCGCCGGAGCGCGGAAAACGCGGCCGTACCAGTGGCCTCCCACCTGATTGAACCGCAGTCTGCGATGCGGGGACCGGACCGAAACGCGGCATTCGGCATCGATCAACTCGGCGAGCGCGGCTATTTCCTTCACCTTCGGAAGGAAACCTTCGGAGGGCGAGTGCCAGCGGGCGCCGCCGGCACTCGTCCCGTGCCAGAAGTCGATCGGAAATGCGCCGTTCGGAAAGTCGAGGTAGAGCGTCCCGCCCGGGGCGAGGACGCGCACGAGCCCTGTGAGAAAAGCTCGCCGTCTTTCGTCGCGGTCGGGTAGAGGCGAGACCTCGTAGATCCCGGGCCCACCGCGTTCGAAGACGCCGACGTGCTCGAGAACGCCCGAGGAGATCACCGCGTCGAAGAACCCGTCCGGGAACGGCAGCTTCAGGCCGTCGGCGACGACGAGGCGATCCCGCCTTCGGCGCGCTCCCCACTGCCACTTCCGGAAGGCCGACAGGTCGTGCCCCCACGCGTCGAAGCCGGCGCTCAACAGGACGTCCACCGCCTCGCCGTTGCCGCAGCCGGAATCGAGGACGCGCCGTGCGCCGGCGGCGCGCAGGATGGGGAGGTAGTAGTCCTCGATGCGGCGGCCCTCGTTCTCGTTCGCCATTCCCCGGCGGACATCCTCGGAGAGCGCGGTCGGGTCCGGATGGTCGTCGAAGTAACGGCCCTCCGCGAAGTCCGCGATCCCTTCCTCGACGGGAAACGCGCGGCCACACGAAACGCACGTCAGCGCGGCCGAGGAGGCCGAGAACGCGCTGCGGCACGAGGGACAAACCAGCGACGGGGCGCTTGCAGGCGTGCTCTCTTGCATTTGCAGAGATCTCTCCCCGGAGCCTGCCCGAAAACGCCGCTCTCGTCGACCCGCGAGACTTCCCCTAAGGACAGCGGGTGGGGACGAACGGCGCAACGTCGTAGTCCGGCGCGTCGAAGTCGGGATCGGAGAAGTCCAGCGCCAGAGAGAGGTCGTTCGCCGCGGCGTCGCGCACCGAAAGGGACCGAAGGCGCCAGCGCGATTCGATCATGCGAAGGATCGACGTATGGTCGAACGTCCGGCTGTCGACGCCGCCGTTTCGGGTCCATGGCGAGACGAGCAGGCACGGCACGCGGAACCCCCGCAGTGCATACGCCGGATCGACGTCCGGCGCGCTCGAGGGCGGCACGTGGTCGAAGAACCCGCCCCATTCGTCGAACGTGACGACGAGAAGCGTGCGCGGCCACGCCGGCGACGTCGTGACGGCGCGATACAGGGCCGCGAGCCAGGCCTCTCCCGCGCGGACGTCTCCGAACGGATGGTCGTCGGGGGACAGGCCCTCGCCCTCGCCGACACTCGGGGCGTCCACGAACGCGAGATGCGGCAGGTGGCCGCTCGCACAGTCTGCGACGAAGTCGGAGAAGGGCCGGGAGATCGCGCCGTACTTCTTCCCCCACAGCGAGAGGAAGGAGAAGGGGAAGGAGCCGGAGTAGTAGAGGCCCCGCAGGCCCGCGTCCGCGAGCCGGTCCCAGATCGTGGGCAGCGCGCAGAGTCCGACGCTGTTCTCGATGCGGTCGGTGACACCCGCGTTCAGGTAGAGGCGGTTCGGGAACGTCGGGGCCATGATCGGCGCGAAGTAACGGTCGCAGACCGTCCAGTCGCGCGCCGCTCTCCCGAGGAACGCGAGGTCGTCCTGCGTGTAGAAGCCGATCGCGTAGTCGTCGTTCGCGCCGGCGCGCAGCCAGCCGTCGCACGCGCCCCCGGCGAAGGCGACCCGCCCGCCGGCCCACGAGTGATCCGGGTCCCTGTGCCCGCACCCCTGGAAGTCCGGCGCGAGCCGGCGGGTCGCATGAGGCGTTCCTGCCGAATCCGTGTAGACGAGTCCGGCCTGCCGGCCGTCTGCTCCCGGCAGCCAGCCGAGGAGATGGTCGAAGGACCGGTTCTCCATCGTGACGACGACGACGTGTCCGAGCGACGATCGGCGGAGGCGCTCCCGGTCCGGCCGTTCGCCCCGGAGCGCGCGCTCGCCGAGGAGCGCGGCCGACGCCGCGGACCCCGTGAGAAAGCTGCGGCGGGAGATTCCGGCCATGGGACGCCCCCTTTCGCGTTGCGCCTCGGAGACCAGCGTGCCACGGTTCGGCTGGGATTTCAGTGACGCAGGTCGAGGACGAGAGGGACACTTTGTCCTTGCGCTGACGGCCCGGGCAACCCACGTTCTACGCAAGACCGGGGCGTTCCGGACAGTCGGGCTGTGGACGCGTAAACCCTTCGATGCAGCCGGCTCCGACGACCCGGGGAGGCGGCGAAATGGGCCTCTCCGCGGGCACGCAGTTGGGCCCGTACGAGGTTCTCGGCCCGCTCGGGTCGGGCGGAATGGGTGAGGTTTATCGCGCCCGCGACACGCGCCTCGGGCGCCAGGTCGCCGTGAAGATCCTCCCGGACGCGGTCTCGCAGGATCCCCGGCGCGTCGCCCTCTTCGAGACCGAAACCCGTTCCCTCGCGGCGCTGTCCCACCCGAACGTCCTCGCGATCCACGATGTGGGCCGGGTCGACGGGCGTCTCTACGCGGTCACGGAGCTGCTCGACGGGGAGACCCTCCGCAGCCGGATGGCCGACGAGACTGTTTCGTGGCGCAAGGCGGCCGAGGTTGCCGCCGCGATCGCCGACGGCCTTGCGTCCGCGCACGCGGCGGGCATCGTCCATCGGGACCTCAAGCCCGAAAACGTTTTTCTCACGACCGACGGGCGCCTGAAGATCCTCGACTTCGGCCTCGCGACCTACGCCGAGCCCGCCCTGGACGACGCCGTCACCCTCACCTCGCCTTCCGGCGGCACCCTGTCGGGCGACGTCGTCGGAACGCTCTCCTACATGGCCCCCGAGCAACTCCGCGGGCGGCGGGTGGACGGGCGGACGGACATCTTCGCGCTGGGGTGCGTGCTCTACGAGATGCTCGCGGAAAGACGCCCGTTCACCGGGGCCACGCCCGCAGACACGCTCGCGGCGATCCTCCACCACGACCCCGAGCCCTTCGCGCCGGGCGCGCCCGGCATACCTCCGGGGCTCCAGACGATCGTCTTCCGATGCCTCGAGAAGAGGCCGGAGGACCGGTACGACACGGCGCACGACCTCGCGATAGCGCTTCGGGGCATCTCGGCCGAGCAGGCGGCCGTGCGATCGGGGGAGAGCCCGCGGCCGGCTCGCCCCAGGCGTGGGACGCGGCTCGTGGCGCTCGGGATCGGCTCCGTCGCCGCCCTGGCGAGCCTTCTCCTCGTCGTGAAGCTCCCGCGTACTTCCGGAGCAGGGCCTGCGGAGGTCTTGCGGCCGAATCCGCCGCGGCAGATTACGAGTACGCCGGGTTGGGACGCCGACCCAGCTCTCTCGCCCGACGGAACGCTGATCGCCTACGGCTCGAACGCGGCGGGCACCATCGACATCTGGCTCGTGGACGTGCAGGGCGGGGAACCGCTGCGACTCACGAGCGGGCTTGGCGAGGTCAGCAAACCCGCCTGGTTCCCGGACGGCCGTTCCGTCGCATTCGTCCGAAACGTCGGGGGAAGGAAATCCGTCTGGAAGGTCCCTCGCCTGGGGGGCAGCCCGATCCCAGTCGTGGAAGACGCCGACATGCCCGCGATCTCCCCGGATGGCAAGAGCATCGCGTTCGTGCGCGTTGGAACACTGGGGCCACGGATCTGGACCGCATCACTCGATCGGCCGGTCGACGCAAAGCAGCTCACGGCCGACGCGGATGGGCTCTGGGACCACATCGATCCGGCCTGGTCGCCCGACGGCGCCACGATCTGCTATTCGGACTTCCGGCATCTCTGGCTCATTGACGTCGCGAGCGGAAAGGCGCGGCAGCTCACCTTGGGCGACGTCACGGACCGCGAGCCCGTGTGGTCGGCGTCCGGCGACTTCATCTATAGCTCTTCGCACCGGGACAACGCGGACGTTGTGCATCGCGTCTCCGTCCCCGCCGGAACGGTTACCCGATACTCGACCGGACCGGGGCCTGAACGGCACCCGGCCGTCTCACGCGACGGGCGGCTGCTCGTTTACTCGGCCGCCTCTTCCAACCGGAACATCCTCGTACTCGATAGGCGCGCGGGCTCTACCTTCAGGTTCGGCAGCGCTCGAAGGGACGAGATGCCGGCCATGGCACCTGACGGGAGCGCCGTCGCCTTCGTCTCCGACCGGATGGGGAAGTTCGATCTCTGGTACCAGCCGATGGCCGGAGGAAAGCCGTCTCCGGAGCCGCCGCGGCGTCTCACCGATTTCGCATCGGGCCTCGCGACTCCCGCGTTCTCGCCGGACGGCCGGTGGGTGGCCTGCTTCCGGGTCGTGAAGGGAGAGAGAGACATCTGGTTAATCCCCGTGTCCGGCGGACCAGCCGTGCGCCTGACCGAGCACACGGGCCGGAACGTCCACCCGGTGTTCTCGCCGGACGGATCGCGGCTGGCTTTCGTCTCGAGCCGCGCCGGGCCGGAGCACGTGTGGATCATGCCGATGGACGGGGTTACTCCGTCCGGAGAACCGTGGCAGCTGACCGAGGGCGAGGCGGAGGACCAGACTCCCACGTTCTCACCGAGCGGAGAGGCCGTCGCGTTCATCCGGGGCGACGACATCTGGCTTTCCGAGGCGCGGCCGGGCGCAAAGAGCCGGCGGGTCACGACACGGGCGGAGATCCACTACGCCGTGTGGGACGTGGACGGGCGAAGGCTTCTTGCGACCGGGACGTGGGGAGGCCCGGACCTAGAGCTTCGCACCGTGCATCCGGAGTCCGGAGCGATCGAGCCCCTGAAGCCGCGCCTCGTCCTCGGGGGACGCGACGCGCTGGGCATCCTCGGCCTGAGCCGCGACGGCCGGTACCTCGCCGTCGATTTCGAAGAGATGAAAGGAAATTTGTGGACCGTCGAGTCACCGGGTCGGCGGCCCTAGCGTGTAGGCATCAGGCACCCGGTGACGCCGATCTGAAAGGAGAACCAGGAAATGAAAGTCACCGTAGCGGAAGCCAAGGAGTGCATGCGGGTGCTGCAGCACTTGAGCGATAAGACGACCACGTGGCTCGACGGGCTCACCTCTTCCGACTTCGAGGTCGGCCCGACGCTGGAGCCTGTTCGCGGGTGGTACGACCGGACTCAAGCCTGCATGTTGAACCCTGACGCGGCCGCACATCGGCTCTACGGCCAGTTCGCGGCAGAAGCCGTGGTGCTGCTCCGGATCCTCGGTAGCGTTCCTCGAGCCTGACACGCGCCCCGACAGCCGTGCTCGAAGACCTCCTCTCGGGTGGCCCGCACTCCGTCACACTGATGTTGACGACGCGGTGCAATTTGCGGTGTGCGTATTGCCATCAGGACCGCAGCCGGCCACGGACGATGGAGGTATCTGTCTTCGAGGCGGCCCTCGGCCGTTTCCTCGGAACCGACCATAGCCGCCCGACGTTGACGTTCTTCGGCGGCGAGCCGCTCCTCGAAATGCCCCTCGTGCGGCTTGCCGTCGAGATCGTCCGGGCCAGGAAACCCAAGTGGATGCGTCCCGACCTGAGGCTCTTCACGAACGGCCTCCTTCTCGATCCGAAGACGGCGGACTTCCTATCAGAAGCGGACATCTACGTCACACTGTCGATCGACGGTCTCCCCGCCGCCCAGGATCAGAGGGGGCCCGGAACTTTCGCGATCCTCGACGAGGTCCTCGTTAGGCTCGGGCGCGAGCGCCCTGAGCGCTTCCGGGAGCGGATTTCGGTCGCTCTCACGCTGACGTCGGGAAATGTCGCGTATCTCGCCGGTTCCTTCCGGTACTTCCTGTCGCGCGGCGTACGGGACATCGAGATCGTGCCGGTCGTCACCAACGATCGGGGCTGGGGCGCAGAAGCGCGTGACGAACTCGACCGGCAGCTCGCCTGCGTGGCGGAGGAGTCGCGAAACGTCCTGGCCACATCTGGAGAGGTCCCGTTCACCCCGTTCCGGAGTGACGGCCGGCAGACGGCCGCAGGGGCCGACCCGGTTCTTCTCTGTGACGCCGGGAGCCGGAAGGCGCTGTTCGTGGACGTGGACGGCTCGACAGCCCCCTGCGCCGCCATGGCACGGTCGGGGCTGCGGAATGCGCCACCCCTGCTTCGCGAGATTCTCGACATGTACGGGGAGGTTCTCGTAACGGACGCGAACTTCGAATCGAGCCTCCGCGAACGAGAGGAGCGCATTCGAGCCCTGCCGTTGCTCAGGGGAAAGCGGGCCAAGATTTCCCCGATGGGTCTATGCCGTAATTGCCCGGCCCTCGAAAGCTGCTTCGTCTGTCCGGCCGCAATTGCGTGGAACGACAGCTCTTCCGACCCAGATCGCATTCCGGCGATCCAGTGTGATTTCAACTGGCTGATCGAGCAGCATCGCGAGGATTTCGCTCGACCAGCCGGATTGATCAAGGCTTAAAGGGCCTGAGTCTTCTCAACGCGTAAACCTCTTCGCCAACGGGAAACAGCGCCGGCGTTTGTTGCCGACCGCGATCGTGCAGAGCCCTCTCGATGGCCGTCCTCAGCGCGTCGTAGTCGCTTGGGAAGGCGGCGCTGCTCCGTTGTTTCATGAGCGCGTCTGTGAACTCTCCGTTGGGTTTGCCGTCCTTCGTCGTTTCTTCGTCTCCGCACGCTGCCAGCAGAAGAACGGCCGCGTGTGTGTCGGCGGCGTTCTGCTCGGGAGTTGGAAGGCCCTTCTGGAGCCTCGTGTAGTCGGACCTGTGTAGGTTGTTGACCTCCTTCTGCACCTCGTCGGGGATCTGCTTCTCACCGGCCCACCCGGCGAGACGAATGACTGTCCCGCTGTGGCAGCTGTCGGAAACGACGACGATGCGGACGCCCTTCTTGAATCCGGTCCACCAAGATCCTAGCTGTCTTCCTGGCAGCTGCCCGTCGTAGAGGCACCATGTCGAGTTGAAACCGCTCTTGTAGGCCGGGTCCGGGATCCGGCCTCCGTGGCCTGAGTAGAAGACGATGAGCATATCCCCGGGTTCGAGGGACCAGGCGTTCTTAATCGCCCTCTCAACGTTCGGTCGCGTCGCGTCGCGCCCGAGAAGCGGCGCCCCAGCGCCGAGAAGGGCAGCCATGTCTCTTGCGTCGTTTTCCGCTCCCGCCAAGGCAGGGACGTACTTGTTGTACAAGCCCGCGTAGGCGCCATCGTCGACTTCATTGAGGCCGATGACAATCACTCGCAATTCGGGTGAGACCGGAGCCGCGGACGCCGCCCCACCGAGACCGAGGAGGCTCGCAACCAATAAGACGCTCCACCAACGCACGTCACTTCTCCGCGAATTTGAGCGTGATCTTCTGAATTGCCTTGCTCTTGGATGACCCTTCCAGACCGACAGTAACCGGGACTGCGGCCAGCTTCACGCCGCCGCCGGTACCCGCGGTCACGACGAAGGACACGGTCGCCTCGAGCGTCTGCAACTTCAGAGGCACGATGGGCTTTGGGCTCTTGTTCTTCTGCGCCTGTAGATCAGCCTCGACGGCATTGGCTGCGGCGACGATCGCATTTTCGAGAAGGCTCGCAAACTCTCCCTGTTTACGGGACAAGAGCTCTCTCTCGCCCTCAGGAACGAAAGTCAGCACTACCTGTTGCGTGGCCTCCGACTCGACAGAGCGATCGACGGAAAGAACCCAGAGCTTCAGGGAAACGCCGTCGTGTCGGCTCGCGACGACTTGCAAGTCCAAGGTGGCGGTTTTCAGCTGCACTTTTCGGGCCATCAGCGTTTCCGCGGTGTTCTCCAGTGCCGAGTGCACTTCTGTGATGAGCTGTTCAACGGAAAGCGCGTTCACGTCCGAAGGGGGAGCAGGTGGGCATGAGGCACCGCCCGCGCCAAGCGAAATCGCCAAGCAGAGAACGGTCAGCTTGAAGTGCCGCAATGTGTACACGAATCCTCCTTCGGCCGTCGATTGCCGACGCCGTGGTGGGGGTCCCACTCGCCGATGAAGCTCCCGTAGCTCTCTCGGGTCGCCCGACCGCGGATACATCCCAATCGCCTCCGCATGAGCGCACGTACGCCGGGGCTCGATCTGGGCCGCTCTTTTTCATATGGGTCCCTTGCGAGCGCCTGTCAACCCGATTCCTGCAGACTTCCTTCGGGAGGGCTACGCCCGGAGGCCTCTGCTACAGTCTCCCCGTGGCGAACGAGGCCCAGTTCGAAGCGCCCCTGGAGCGCGTCCGGCGCCGGCTGGACGAGTTGCAGGGCTTCGCGGACAGCCCGGCGAAGGAGCGCGAGGTCACGAAGCTCCGCGAGAAGCTCGGGAAGCTCTCGCGCGAGATCTACGAGAACCTGACGCCCTGGCAGAAGACGCTCGTCGCGCGGCATCCGAACCGGCCGTTCACGCTCGACTACATCCGCGTCCTCGTCCAGGACTTCGTCGAGTGGAAGGGCGACCGCGCGTTCGCGGACGACCCGGCCATCGTCGCGGGCTTCGGGATGCTCGGGGACCGCTCCGTCGCGATCGTCGGCCACCAGAAGGGCCGCGACACGAAGGAGAAGATCCGCCGCAACTTCGGCATGCCCCGCCCCGAGGGCTACCGCAAGGCGCTCCGCGTCATGAAGCTCGCCGAGAAGTTCGGCAAGCCCGTCCTCACGTTCATCGACACGCCGGGCGCCTATCCCGGCCTCGAGAGCGAGGAGCGCGGCGTTTCCGAGGCCATCGCGCGGAACCTCATCGAGATGGCCGCGCTTCGGACGCCGATCGTCGCGACCGTGATCGGCGAGGGCGGCTCCGGCGGCGCGCTCGGGATCGGCATCGGCGACGCCGTCCTGATGCTCGAGCACTCCGTCTACTCGGTCATCTCGCCCGAGGGCTGCGCCGCGATTCTCTGGAAGGACCAGGCGAAGGCGAAGGAGGCCGCGGAGGCCCTCCGCCTCACGGCCGCCGACTGCAAGGCTCTCGGCGTGATCGACGAGGTGATCCCCGAGCCCGTCGGCGGCGCGCACGCGGATCCCGTCGCGGCGATCGACGCCGTCGGCCGCGCCGTGTCCGCCCAGCTTGACCGCCTGTCCGGGATGTCCGCGCAGCCGCTCCTCGACGCCCGCTACGCGAAGTTCCGCGCGATGGGGGCCTGGGAAGGCGCGTGAGCGCGCGGGTCCGTGCCCCGCGCCTGGTCCGCCGCCGCCTGCGGACGCAGAACCCCGAAGCGGCCGGACGCCTCTCTCGCGAGCTGGGCGTTCCAGCCGCGGCGTCGCGCATCCTTGCCGCCCGGGGCTTCGAAGACGTGGATGCCGCCCGCGCGCACCTCTCTCCCGCGCCCGACGGGCTCCACGACCCGTTCGGGATGGGCGGCCTGCCCGAGGCCGTCGAGCGTCTCGCGGCCACGGCGGCGCGCGGCGGGCGCGTCGTCGTCTTCGGCGACTACGACTGCGACGGGATCGGCGCTCTCGCGATCCTCACGACGGCGCTCCGCAAGCTCGGCGCCGACGCGCGGCCGTTCATCCCGCACCGCCTCCACGACGGCTACGGCCTGAGGGCGCCGGCGCTCCGCCGCGCGCTCGACGAGCACGACCCCGAGGGCATCGTCACCGTCGACTGCGGGATCACGGCCGTCGAGACGGTTGCCGAGGCCACGGGCCGCGGCGTCTACGTCGTCGTGACGGACCACCACCTCCCGCCGGCCGCGCTGCCGGAAGGCGCGGTCCTCGTGGACCCGAAGCTGCCCGGCTGCAGGTACCC
>Ga0315270_10000097_pt1 | contig 46685 bp, 46 predicted proteins | sample C1_bottom_MG_FD_204932 | JGI IMG/M metagenome (GOLD analysis project Ga0315270, IMG submission 204932) | Sediment microbial communities from Yellowstone Lake, YNP, Wyoming, USA - C1_bottom | ecosystem: Environmental > Aquatic > Freshwater > Lake > Sediment | place: USA: Wyoming | collected... | reverse complement strand
TGGCTCCAGTCCGGACAAGCGGCATTTTTTTTCCAGCTGTGGGATCGGGCGGGGGGCTACGTTTCTCAATGCTTCGGCTATCGCCGCGATATGTGCAGGCGACGTGCCGCAGCAGCCCCCGGCGATATTCAAAAATCCACTGGTGGCGAATTCTTTCACCAGCATGGCGGTCGTTTCGGGCAGTTCGTCGTAACCCGTATCTGATAACGGATTGGGTAATCCTGCATTGGGGTGGGCACTCACATAGCATGTAGCAACGCGAGACAGCTCTTCCACATAGGGGCGCATCAATTCTGCGCCCAGCGCGCAATTCAGACCAATGGACAGAGGCTTGGCATGCGACAGTGAATTCCAGAAAGCTTCTGTGGTCTGTCCGGACAAGGTGCGCCCGGAGGCATCGGTGATCGTGCCGGATATCATGATGGGCACGCGTACGTTGTGTTGCTCAAAATACTGGTCGATCGCAAACAGTGCGGCCTTGGCATTGAGCGTATCGAATATGGTTTCCACCATCAGCAGGTCGGCGCCACCATCCAGTAGTCCGCGTATCGCTTCGGTGTAACCTTCGACCAGTTCGTCGAAATTGATGTTGCGGAAACCAGGGTCGTTCACATCGGGCGAGATCGATGCAGTGCGCGTGGTTGGCCCCAGCACCCCAGCTACGAATCGCGGCTTGTTCGGTATGCTGGCTTCAAACTCATCGCACACGCCGCGCGCCAATTGCGCCCCGGCCAGGTTCAATTCATAGACCAGATCCGCCATCTGGTAGTCTGCCATCGACACTGCATTGGCATTGAAAGTACAAGTTTCAAGTATGTCTGCGCCCGCCGCCAAATATTCTGCATGGATGCCGCGAATAATGTGTGGTTGGGTCAGCAACAACAGGTCGTTGTTGCCTTTCAGGTCTAGTGGATGCTCGGCAAAACTCCGGCGCGGACCCGCATAATCACCATACAAAATCGTGCCTCGATAATGTTCTTCGGTCAACTTGTAGCGTTGGATCATCGTGCCCATCGCACCGTCCAGAATCAGGATGCGTTGTTCAAGCATGCTTTCTATAAGGTGCGGTGTGTGATTCATAGTGTTCTGATGGAATTTATTGCTTGTTCGATGAAAGCGGGAAAACATGATTGGTTGATGACTGAATACCTCATCAACCAATCATCTAGACATCCAGGTTTTTTACACCCAAGGCGTTTTGTTCGATGAACGCACGGCGCGGTTCCACAACATCACCCATCAAGGTTGTAAAAATTTCATCCGCGGTAATCATGTCGTCTATCTGTACGCGCAGCAAAACACGATTGTTCACATCCATCGTGGTTTCCCATAGTTGCGACGGGTTCATCTCTCCCAGTCCTTTGTAGCGCTGTATGCTGATGCCACGCTTTGCTTCATCCAACAGCCATTCAATTGCCTGTTTGAAGTCCACTACCGGTTTGCGTTGCTCGCCACGTTTTACGTATGCTCCCTTACCCAGCAAACCGCCGAGCGCATGGGCCGTCAGCTTGATCTGTGCAAAATCCCCGCTGATCAGAAAGCTCTGCTCGATATAACTTACCGAATAATTGCCATGCAGGTACTTTTCCAAGCGCAGCCGATTTTCATCGTTTTGCGGGTTGATTTCCGCTTTCACAACAATTTCTTTGCCACAAACTTGTTGCAGTCGTGCTGCACTTTGCTCTGCCTGTTCCGGGCTATCCAACTGAATATCCGGTTGCTTGAGCAGTGCATGCAAGGCTTCCGGCGCAATGACACGCGACAAACGTTCTATGATTACTTCAGCCAGGAAATAATCCTTGGCCAGTTGCTCCAGGGTTTCCGCTTGCAGTGCTACCCCACCTTGATCAGTGTGCAATTCCGCATCTACCAGTGCAGAACGCAACATGTAATTTTTCATTTCATGATCGTCCTTCAGATAGCGCTCATCCTTGCCCTGTTTGACTTTATACAACGGAGGTTGTGCGATATACACATGTCCGCGCTCTACCAGTTCGCGCATCTGCCGATAGAAAAACGTTAGCAACAGTGTGCGTATATGCGATCCATCGACGTCCGCGTCTGTCATGATAATGATGCGGTGATAACGCAATTTATCCGCGTTGTATTCATCCTTGCCGATGCCTGTGCCCAGCACGGTTATCAACGTGGCAATTTCCTGCGAGGAAATGAGTTTTTCGAAGCGTGCACGTTCAACGTTCAGAATTTTTCCCTTAAGTGGCAAAATGGCCTGAAATTTCCGGTCACGCCCCTGTTTTGCTGACCCTCCCGCAGAATCTCCCTCCACCAGGTACAGTTCCGATAGTGCCGGATCTTTTTCCTGGCAATCTGCCAGCTTACCGGGCAAGCCCATGCCGTCCAGCACCCCCTTGCGTCGGGTCAGCTCCCTGGCCTTACGCGCTGCTTCTCGGGCTCGTGCTGAATCAATAATTTTTCCGACAATGACCTTGGCATCATTCGGTTTTTCGAGCATATAGGCCATCAATTGCTGACTTAGAACTTCTTCAACTACAGGGCGAACTTCTGAAGAAACCAGTTTGTCTTTTGTCTGCGAGGAAAACTTTGGATCTGGCAGCTTTACCGAAAGCACTGCCGTCAACCCTTCGCGCATATCGTCGCCTGTTGTTTCCACCTTGGCTTTTTTTGCTAACTCTTCGGACTCGATGTACTGATTCAATGTTCGAGTCATTGCCGTACGCAGTGCTGTCAGGTGTGTTCCACCATCTCGCTGTGGGATGTTATTGGTGAAACATTGCACCGTTTCTTGATAAGAATCATTCCATTGCATCGCGATTTCGGCGGTGATACCGTCTTTTTCAACACATGTATAAAACACGGTGGGATGAAGTACCGTTTTGTTTCTATTCATGTATTCTACAAAACCTTTGACACCCCCACTGTATGCAAAGTGTTCTTCTTTCCCATCTCGCTTATCTACTAGCGAAATTTTCACGCCGTTATTCAAAAATGAAAGTTCACGTAAGCGTTTTGCCAATATGTCGAAATGAAACTCAACCAAGCCAAAAATTTCTTTGCTCGGCAGAAAATGAACTTCTGTGCCCCGTTTTTCGGTATTGCCAATGACTTTTAACGGCTCAACAGGTTCGCCTAAACGAAACTCCATGAAATGCGTTTTTCCATCTCTTCTTATCGTCAAACGTAACCATTCTGATAGCGCATTCACCACAGATACACCAACCCCGTGTAGTCCGCCTGAAACTTTGTACGAATTACTGTCAAATTTTCCACCCGCATGCAAAATAGTCATGATGACTTCAGCGGCAGAACGGTTTTCCTCTTCATGTATATCGGTCGGTATGCCGCGTCCGTTATCGGTTACGCTGATCGAATTATCGGGATGAATGGTCACCGCTATTTCATTACAATGCCCTGCCAATGCTTCATCGACTGCATTATCAACCGCTTCAAAAACCATGTGGTGTAATCCGCTGCCATCATTGGTATCGCCAATGTACATACCCGGACGCTTCCGAACGGCTTCCAGTCCCTTGAGAACTTTGATGCTGGATGAATTATATTCGCTCATATTTTCTTTCGTTTGTTTCACGTGAAACACCAAGATCGTGTCCGGTTAAATCCGCATTGGCATGACAACATACTTAAAATCATCATTCCCAGGCACTGTTATCAAAATACTGCTATTAGGATCCCCGAACGAAAAGGTTACTTTTTCTGCCGACGCATTATTAAGACCGTCCATCAAATAATTAACATTAAATCCAATATCCAGAGCAACTCCATGGTAATCGGTTTCCATATCTTCTTGCGCTTCCTCTTGCTCGCTATTGCTACTGATAATGCGTATATTTTTTTCTGTCAGAACAAAACGAACACCCCTGAATTTCTCATTGGACAGAATTGCTGCTCTTTGCAATGCTTGCAATATGAGCAATCTGTCCATTGTCAGGTGATTTGAATAATTTGGAACAACTCTTTCGTAGTCAGGAAACTTCCCATCAATCACTTTACTTGTCAGAATAATGTCCGAAAATGTAATTTTGACTTGGCTTTCTGCCAACTCAAACATTATTTTCTGATCTGAATCCGTTAACAGCTTGACTAATTCGTTGACTGTTTTTCTGGGCAGAATAACTTCTCTTTTTGGGTATTCCTTATCCAGTTTTGTGCTAATAAATGCTAAGCGGTGACCATCTGTTGCAATGAGTTTTAACAAATTTCCATCTACAACAAGAAGAACACCATTTAAATAGTATCTAATGTCTTGTTGAGCCATAGCATATTGAACCATGCCAAATAATTTTTTCAGTTGCCCTTGTTCCAATTCCACTTTTTCTGCTTGCTCAAGCTTCTCAGTAACCTTAGGGAAATCTTTTGCCGGTAGGGTTTGCAAACTAAATTTGCTTTTGTTAACCCTAACTTGAAGGCGGTTGTCTTGAATATCAAGAGACACCTTACTTCCGTCTGGAACAACTCTAAGTATTTCCTGCATTTTTTTTGCGGCTACCGTGATGGCTTCGTCTGGTCCTGTTTGAGCAGTTTCATTAATTTGTGTTGTTATTTGAATTTCCAAATCGGTTGCTACAAAACGCAGAGATGAACCTATTTTTTCAATAAGTATATTGGACAATATGGGCAATGGTTGTTTGCGTTCTACAATCCCTATCACTGTTTGGAGCGGTTTTAGCAAAACATCTTTTTCTAGCTTTTCAATAAACATTTATATATATCCTTTAAACTAATAACAATAGGTTTTAAATAGTATGAATAACTCGATATTATCGTTTAATTATAATACGTTAGTACTAGTAAAAGATTGTGAATATAACTTGTTATAGCTGTGTAAATATTGAGCATAGTTTTATTGTTAATTGCGTTTAATTGGCTTATTAACAGAAAGTGTACATAGTCCTAACAAGTTTATTAGTTTCTTAATGTTTGATTGAGTAAGTTGAAATCATTATTAAGTACAGAATCTTGATTACGAAGACTTTCTATAGTTTTGCATGCATACATAACTGTTGTGTGGTCACGATCGCCAAACGCGGTACCTATTTCCGGCAAACTCAATTGGGTAAGCTCTCGTGCCAGGCACATAGCAATTTGTCTGGGGCGGGCAATAACACGATTACGCTTTTTGGATAGCAGGTCGGTTACCTTGATGCGGTAAAAATCGGCCACGGTTTTCTGAATATTTTCTATGGATACTTGTTTGTTTTGCGACGCAAGCAAGTCTTTAAGTGCTTCTTTGGCCAGTTCCACGGAAATGGTCCGTTTGTGGAATCTAGAAAATGCATCGATGCGCTTTAAAGCGCCCTCCAATTCACGTATGTTGGAACGAACATGTTTGGCGATGAAGAAGGCAACATCCTCAGATATCGGATTATTTGATAGAGCGGCCTTTTGTAAAAGAATGGCAACGCGCATTTCGACCCCTGGAGGTTCTATAGCGACCGTTAATCCGGAGCTGAACCTTGAAGTCAGACGCGGGGTCATTCCTGATATCTCTTTAGGAAACGTATCGCAAGTAATTACAACTTGTTTGTGCCCATCGATTAAGAAATTAAGTGTGTAAAAAAACTCCTGTTGAGTACCAGGTTTGTCAGCGATGAATTGAATGTCGTCTATCAGTAATAAGTCTAACGAATTGTAAAACTGTTTGAATTCATCAAACTTTTTTGTTTGGAAAGCCCGCACGACATCTGAAATATAGTTGGTTGCATGCACATAACATATTTTTGCCTGAGCATTTTCATGCTTTATGTGATTGCCAATTGATTGTAATAAATGTGTTTTCCCTAGACCAACTCCACCGTATATAAACAAAGGGTTGTATATAGAACCGGGTGATTCTGCAACCTGAATAGCGGCAGAATGCGCTAATTGGTTAGCTTTTCCCGTTACAAAATTATCAAAAGACAAAAGAGGATTAAGCTTGTTCTGGCTTTTTTGTGGTTTTACTAATAGATCGGTTGGTATAGTTTCTGGTGTAGTAGCCCGTGATTTTGGTATTGGAGAGATTGAGGATTTTTTCCCTATACGTAACTCAAAAATAGGTGTAGCTGAAAGAAATAATTCAGCACGTTTTGATATTTCGGACATAAAACGCTCTTGTACAAGTTTCAGTGTGAAACTATTAGGGGCGGTGAGCGTGATCTGATTTTCCTTAATATCAAAGATAAGCGGTTTAATCCAAGAATTAAATTGCTGTGATGGCAGATTTTCCTCAAAATATTGAAGACAGGATTCCCACAAGGTTTTGTCCGACATAATTTGCTAACAATAAGCCATATATTTATGAGTGTATTCTACCTCTTTGACGCAAAGTTATCCACAGGGTAAAGAATATGCTTGACATAATCCTCGGCAAATATTGTAATCATGGGTTTTCAAGAACAAATTCACTTAAGGGCATTTAAAATGAAACGTACATACCAACCTTCAGTTACCAAAAGAAAGCGTACTCACGGGTTTTTGGTTCGCATGAAAACCAAAGGTGGCAGAGCCGTTATTAAAGCACGTCGAGCAAAGGGCCGAGTGCGCCTTGCAGTTTAATGGGAAGCAAACATTAGCAACTGACCGTCGAATAAGGCAGCGTGTCGACTTCGAATCAGCTTTTCGTGCGGACTGTATTACTAACAAATGGTTTGTTGTTTATTCGAAAAGAAATGATTTTGGTGTCGCACGGCTTGGGATGGTCGCGAGTAAACGGGTAATGCCGAGGGCGGTAAGCAGAAACTTTGCAAAGCGCTTGATTAGAGATGTATTTAGGTTGAATTTTACGTCTGATCGCCCGCTGGATATAGTAGTTCGAGCCCGTCGACCACTAAGTTCAGAAACATCGAAGGAAGGGCGACTCGCGTTAATGCAACTCTTATCAGCGATTCGACAGTAATGAAACGAATATTGCTAGCATTGATACGCGCTTATCAATATTTTTTAAGCCCGCTTGCGCCGTCCACCTGCCGATTTTCTCCAACGTGTTCTCATTACGCTCGTGAAGTGATTGAGAAACATGGTCCTTTGCGTGGGGTATGGTTGAGTATCAAGCGTATATTACGTTGTAACCCTTGGAATCCAGGTGGTTATGATCCAGCACCATAAGATACACATAGGCGATACCAAATGGATTTTCAACGGTTATTTTTGTTTCTGATTTTTTCTGCATCGGTTTTTCTATTGTGGGATACCTGGCAGCACGCTCAGCATCCTGTCGTTCCAGTGGCGGCCGTGACAGCACCGACGAGTAGCATACCAGTAGTATCAACAGTTAGCCCAACAAGCACTTCATCACCAGGAATAGTCACTGAACAGAAGCACGAGGTTGGACAAAGAATAACTGTAAAAACGGATTGGTTGGTTGCAGAAATTAATACCATAGGCGGTGATATACGCCGCTTGAAATTCTTGCGTCAATTCGACGCAAAGGATAGAAGCAAACCGTTTGTTTTATTTCAAGATAAGGAGGCGCATACCTATCTTGCTCAAACTGGATTGTTGGGCTCAGGATTACCCACGCACAACTCGGTGTATATTGCCCAGGCAAATACCTATCAGCTTACTGAGGGCAAGGACACGATAGAGGTTCGTATGCAGGCAATTGATGCAACAGCCGCAAAAATTACCAAAGTCTTTGTATTCCACCGCGGTAGTTACTTGATAGATGTGGGTTACGAAATTGAAAATAGTGGCTTAATCCCACTTTCCTCATCCGCCTATTTCCAGTTGGTGCGAGACGCGACACCTCCTGACGGTGGCTCGAAGTTTGTACCCACTTACACAGGGCCTGCCGTTTACACTGAAAAGGAAAAATTCCAAAAGGTTGATTTTTCAGATATTGAAAAGGGCAAGATCAAATACCCACAGCACTCAGATAATGGTTGGATAGGTATGTTGCAACATTATTTTGTTGCCGCATGGTTGCCGAAGGAAAAAATTCAGCGTGAGTTTTATACTAAGCAATTGGAAAACGGCCTTTATTCGGCCGGAGTAATTTTACCTATTGCGGCCATAGCACCAGGACAAAGCGCACAAATAAGTGTGCCGCTGTATGCCGGACCGGCGCAAACGGCATTGGATAAAATAGCTCCTGGCTTGGGATTGACCGTAGATTATGGTTGGCTAACTATTATTGCAGCGCCCCTTTTCTGGACGCTATCTTTCCTGCAAGGGTGGGTGCACAACTGGGGGGTAGCGATCATTATATTGACCTTGCTAATCAAGTTGGCATTTTTCCCACTCTCGGCGGCTAGCTATCGTTCGATGGGTAAAATGCGTTTAGTTGCCCCCAAACTTGAAAAAATAAAGCAACAGTATGGCGATGACCGTGAGCGTCTGCATAAGGCAATGATGGAGCTATACAAAATCGAGAAAATAAATCCTCTCGGTGGTTGCTTGCCTATGATTATCCAGATCCCGGTATTTATCTCACTGTACTGGGCTATTCTTGCCAGTGTTGAGCTGCGCTATGAACCATTTTTTGGTTGGATAACAGACTTGTCTGCTGCAGATCCGTATTATGTGCTGCCACTGATCATGGGAGCCAGCATGATGTTACAGACCCGGCTGAACCCCGTTCCTCCAGATCCTTTGCAGGCCAAGGTTATGAAAATAATGCCTGTTGTATTCAGCGTGGTATTTTTCTTTTTCCCCGCAGGTTTGGTACTCTATTCAATCGTGAATAATGCTTTATCAATTGCTCAGCAGTGGTATATCACACGTGGAATAGAAGCGGAGACCAAAGGTGTCGTCAAAGCCTGATGTTATTGCCGCGATAGCTACCGCTCCCGGGCGGGGCGGTATCGGTGTGATACGCATATCCGGATATGATCTTGTTGCAATAGCTACGAAGTTACTCGGTAAATTACCTGCTCCACGACAAGCAAGCTATTCCTCCTTCCTGGATGAACAAGGACAGGTTTTGGATCAGGGAATTGCTCTGTTTTTCCCCGCGCCGCATTCCTATACAGGTGAAAATGTACTCGAGCTACAAGGTCATGGCGGAATGGCGGTGTTGCAATTAATCTTACAACGCTGTCTGGAACTTGGTGCCCGCCTGGCCCAGCCGGGTGAATTTACGCAGCGTGCTTTTCTAAATGGAAAACTTGATCTAGCCCAAGCTGAAAGTGTGGCTGATCTAATTGATGCCACAACCAGTCAGGCTGCACGTAGTGCTATGCGTTCACTACAGGGGGCTTTCTCGCGGTCTATCCACGGTCTGGTGGAAGAGTTAATACGACTGCGCCTGCTGGTCGAAGCCATGCTGGATTTCCCGGAAGAGGAAATAGTGGATACCGATATTGAGCAACGAGAACGCGGGCTCGTTAGTCTTCTGGCCGATCTCGATAAAACTATAAGCTTGGCGCAGCAGGGTAGCTTGTTGCGCGAAGGCGCACATATCGTATTAATTGGACAGCCAAATGTTGGCAAATCTAGCCTGCTTAACAGTTTGAGTGGGGAGGATGTGGCCCTGGTTAGCGAAATTCCAGGCACTACGCGCGACGTAATCCGACAAACTATCCAGTTAAACGGCATTCCGCTCCACATAATAGATACTGCAGGATTACGCGAGTCACAAGACGTTATTGAGCAGATGGGTATTGCGCGAACACGAAGTGCGCTGCAAAGGGCAGATGCCATACTTATTCTGTTGGATGCTCGTTTTGGCATCAGCCAGGATGACCAGAAAATAATCGCTGAATTACCTCCCGGCATACCCCGCCTGCATATTTTCAATAAAATAGATTTGACAAGCCAAATAGAGCAGATAGAAGAAGTGGGCATTGATAGCCATTTATATTTGTCAGTAAAGACAGGAAGTGGACTTGAATTGCTGCGTAACAAGTTGCTGGCCCTCATCGGCTGGCACCAGGAGGCAGGGGTATTTTCAGCTCGAGAGCGACAAGTACGTGCACTAATTGCGGCACGAGATCATTTGCAGCGAGCGAGTGGGGAGGCAAGCCGCCCGGAAATATTCGCAGAAAATTTACGACTTTCTCAGGGGCATCTAAGCTCAATAACCGGCGAATTTACTGCTGATGATTTGTTGGGCGAGATATTTAGTCGTTTCTGTATCGGCAAATAAACGGATCATAGGGTGTTTCACGTGAAACAGGCGAGGAGAGTGGTTTTAGCGCCAGCCTTGTTTTGAGGTATGATGCGCGCCTTTGTTGTAACAGGTCAGCAGATGAATTTCCCGAAAATATTCGATGTAATTGTAGTTGGAGGCGGGCATGCCGGCACTGAGGCTGCGCTCGCAAGCGCACGTATGGGGCGCTCCACGCTGCTGCTTACGCATAATATTGAAACGCTTGGATTGATGTCGTGCAATCCTTCCATAGGAGGCATCGGCAAGGGGCACCTAGTCAAGGAGGTGGATGCGCTGGGCGGAGCGATGGCGGCCGCCACCGACGAAGCGGGCATACAGTTTCGTATCCTGAACTCTTCCAAGGGCGCGGCCGTACGCGCTACCCGTGCCCAGGCGGATCGGGCGCTTTACCGGCAAGCTATACGTGGAAGATTGGAAAATCAAGCCAATCTTTGGTTGTTCCAGCAGGCGGTAGACGATCTGATAATCGATGGTGACCGGGTGTGTGGAGTCGTTACCCAGCTCGGTTTGCGTTTTTCTGCAAAAACAGTGGTATTGACCACGGGCACATTCCTGTCTGGGCTGATCCATGTCGGGCAAGCAAATTATCGAGCCGGGCGTGCAGGAGACCCGCCTTCTATCAGTTTGGCTCATCGTTTGCGTGAGCTAAAGTTGCCCGTGGGAAGGCTAAAAACGGGAACGCCGCCGCGCATAGATGGGCGCAGTATCAATTATTCAGTGATGACGGAGCAGCCAGGAGATACTCCGGTACCAGTATTTTCATTTCTCGGGAGTGAACGGCAGCATCCGAGGCAATTGCCTTGCTGGATTACACATACCAATCAACGCACTCATGACATCATACGTGGCGGGCTGGATCGTTCACCGCTATTTTCCGGGGTGATAGAGGGGGTTGGGCCGCGCTACTGTCCATCGATAGAAGATAAAATTACACGTTTTGCAAGCAAGGATGCTCACCAAATATTTTTGGAGCCGGAAGGTTTAAGCACCAACGAAGTTTATCCAAACGGCATTTCAACTAGTCTGCCGTTTGATGTCCAGCTGGAGCTGGTTCGTTCAATCAAGGGGTTGGAAAATGCGCATATCACCCGCCCAGGATATGCCATTGAATACGATTATTTTGACCCAGTAGGCCTAAAGCGATCACTGGAAACCAAGGTGATAGAAGGTCTGTTTTTTGCCGGACAGATCAATGGAACTACAGGATACGAAGAGGCCGCAGCGCAAGGCCTGCTGGCGGGCATTAATGCGGCGCTGCAGGCGAGAGGCGAAGAAAGCTGGTGTCCGCGCCGTGACGAAGCGTACCTGGGTGTGCTGGTAGATGATTTGATTACGCGAGGTGTGACGGAGCCATACCGAATGTTTACCAGCCGGGCTGAGTATCGATTGCAATTGCGCGAGGATAATGCAGATTTGCGCTTGACCGAGATTGGATATCGCCTGGGTGTAGTGGATGAAATCCGTTGGCGAACATTTGATCAAAAGCGAGCGGCAATAGAGACAGAGCAACAGCGTTTGAAATCTGTCTGGATTAATCCCAAAGTGTTGCCACAGGAAGATGCGGAGCGCGTGCTGGGCAAGGGAATAGAACGGGAATATGCGCTGTACGAGCTTTTGCGTCGTCCGGACGTGTCTTACGCAGCGTTGATGAGCCTGCCGGGGGCAGGTGAAGCTGTCATGGATGAAAAAGTGTCCGAGCAGGTAGAAATTCAGGCCAAATATCATGGATATATTGAACGTCAGCACGAGGAAATTGCACGTAATGAGTATCATGAAAACATGGCGTTGCCGGCCATATTGGACTACCGTCAAGTGCATGGATTGTCGATAGAGGTGCAGCAAAAGCTCAATCAGCATATGCCGGAAACGATGGGGCAGGCCGCACGCATATCTGGCATCACACCGGCGGCGATATCTTTGTTGCTGGTGCACTTGAAGCGCGGTTTTCAACGCACGACAGAAGAGCATCGTAGCGTATGAGTGCGGAACAAGTATTGGAGTTGGGGTTGACGGAGCTTGGGTTGCAGGTTGAGCCACAGGTGCAAAAAAAAATGTTGGACTATCTTGCACTTCTGCAGAAGTGGAACAAGACTTATAACCTGACCGCAATTCGCCAGCCGGAGAAAATGGTAGGTAATCACTTACTCGATAGCTTGGCAGTTTTGAAGCATTTGTGGCCAGGGCGGTGGCTTGATGTGGGCTGCGGTGCCGGATTGCCGGGTTTGATATTGGCACTGATGCGACCTGAATGGACATTCACATTGCTGGACAGCAACAGTAAGAAAACCGGATTTGTACAACAAGCAGTAATAGACTTGGGATTGCACAATGTGAGCGTTTGCTGTGCGCGGGTAGAGAGTTGGCATTCGCTCGAGAAATTCGATGGGATCATTTCCCGAGCCTTTGCTGAGGCAGTTGATTTTACGATGCTGACCAAACACTTGTTGGCCCCCGACGGGGGATGGGTTGCGATGAAGGGAATGCCAGAGCAGGAACTGACCAAGCTACCGAGCGGAGTCAAGGTGGAGGGGGTAATTCCTTTGCAGGTGCCGGGCCTGGATGCTGCCCGTTGTCTTGTTATCATGAAAGCGACCTAAATATGGCCAAGATACTGGCAATTACGAATCAGAAGGGCGGGGTAGGAAAAACCACGACCACGATCAATTTGGCAGCTAGTCTGGCGGCTGCCAAACAGCGAGTGCTGCTGGTAGATCTTGACCCCCAGGGAAATGCCACAATGGGTAGCGGTATCGACAAGAGAGATTTGCCATCAACCGTCTATCATCTGCTGCTTGGAAGCAAAAATTTGAGTGAGGTTCGGTACCGTTCCGGGGTTGGGAAATACGATGTGTTGCCGGCTAACAGGGAGCTGGCGGGTGCCGAGATAGAGTTGATAGACTTGCCACGCCGCGAATCTCAGCTCAAAGAAGCACTGCAAACGGTGGAGAATGAATACGACTATGTGCTGATTGATTGCCCACCTGCGCTGAACTTGCTTACCTTGAACGGGCTTTGCGCCGCACGATCGGTGATGATCCCAATGCAGTGCGAATATTATGCCTTGGAAGGATTAAGTGATTTGGTTAACACCATACAAAAAGTACGTGCAAATTTGAATCCTGGTTTGGAAATCGAGGGATTGCTGCGAACGATGTTTGATCCGCGTAACACACTGGCGCAACAAGTGTCGGACCAGTTGCAGCAGCATTTTGGTGAAAAAGTGTATCGTACCGTAATTCCTCGTAACGTGAGGTTGGCAGAGGCACCCAGCTATGGATTGCCAGCGCTTTACCACGACAAACTATCCAAAGGGGCGAAGGCTTATCTCGCCCTTGCGGGGGAGTTACTTAATAACGCAGCAAAAGCCGTAAAAGCGTAAAACTCAAGGAAGCAATATGGTAAAGGCAAATAGAGGGTTAGGGCGAGGGCTAGATGCACTGCTGTCCGGTAATGTCAGGGAACAGGATGACGTTCTTCGCGAGTTGAAGGTTAGTGAACTTAAGTCGGGCAAATATCAGCCACGCAGTCGCATGGATGAATCCGCACTCAATGAGCTGGCAGCTTCAATTCGGGAGCAAGGGGTTATACAGCCGATCTTGGCGCGTGTAATGGAAGATGGGGGCTATGAGATCATCGCAGGGGAGCGTCGTTGGCGTGCAGCACAAATTGCGGGCTTGAGTCGGGTGCCGGTATTGGTACGCAAGGTGGCGGACGACGCAGCATTGGTCATGGCGCTGATCGAAAACATACAACGTGAAGACTTGAACCCACTAGAAGAGGCGGTGGGGATACAGCGCCTGATAGATGAATTTCAAATGACCCATCAACTCGCAGCGGATGCCGTAGGGCGCTCACGCAGTGCAGCGAGCAATCTGTTGCGCCTGCTTAAGCTTACACAGCCGGTGCAGGCTATGCTGATGGAAGGGGATCTTGATATGGGCCATGCCAGGGCGTTGCTCGCACTGGAGGGGGCTGCGCAGATTGTGGTTGCCAATAAGATAGTGTTGGATGGCATGTCGGTGCGCGAGGCTGAAAGGTTGGTTCAGCATGAATTGACCCCCATAGTTAAGCGGGACCACAAAAAAGTGACGCCAAGTCGAGACGTTATTCGCCTGCAGGATATGGTGGCGGACCGTCTGGGGGCAAATGTTGTTATTCAGCATGGCGCTAAGGGCGTAGGAAAGTTGGTGATAGGATATAAAACTCTGGAGCAACTCGATGGCATTCTTGCGATAATGGGCGTACAACCCAACTTATGAGCATGCATGACAGCATTAAAGTTTGACAGTATTTTTATATATTGCTATTATTGGAAGTTGGCTTGAGTTGGCGAGATGCATTCTGAATATTCCCGTTTGGCTGGATTGCAGGGCGCGATAGTAATATTCGGTGCTGTGATCACATATTTCGTTGTTACCCCGCCAGCGGCAAAATCGTTTGCGTATGGTAGTTGCGTTGCTCTAATTGGGGCACTTTTCCTTGCTTGGCGATTGAGGCAAGTAGAAAAAGAGAGCAATCCGAAAGCAGATAGCTCGCTACGGCACGCATACGGAGCTGCCATCGAGCGCTTTGTGTGGGTAATATTACTGCTGGCTATGGGTTTTAAATTATTGAAGCTTGCACCGTTGTGGGTATTGGTGGGGTTTGTTGTGGGACAGTCGGCTTGGCTGGTTGTCCCGGTCTGGATAAGATTGAGAACAAAAAATGACAAGTGAAGTACTGACATCGACGGATTACATTAGGCATCACCTGCAAAATCTGACCTGTAGCTTACAGGACGGTCATTTTCATTGTGCGCATGATGTTGCAGAAGCCAAGGAAATGGGTTTCTGGGCATTCAATGTGGACACTTTGGGGGTCTCGTTCGTGTTGGGCCTGGTGTTTTTGTTGTTCTTTCGCCAGGTTGCAAAGAGCGTGGCGCAGGGGGTTCCGGGCGGGTCGCAAAATTTTATCGAATGGATAGTCGAGTTCATCGACACAAGTGTGCGGGGTTCGTTTTCCGGACGTAGCGCACTGGTGGCTCCGCTGGCACTGACTATTTTCATCTGGATATTCCTGATGAATCTGATGGACTTGGTGCCGGTTGACTACATACCATTCATAGCTGAGCAAATGGGCATTGGCCACTTCAAGGTGGTGCCATCCACAGACCCAAATGCCACGATAGGTATGGCTCTCGGGGTGTTTTTCCTGGTAATTTTTTACAGCATCAAGATCAAGGGTGTAGGTGGATTTGTTGGCGAATTGACACTACAGCCATTCGGCAAGTTTGGTTTGCCGTTCAACCTGTTTCTGGAGTTGGTTAACTTGATTGCCAAGCCTGTTTCGCTGGCGTTGCGCTTGTTCGGTAACATGTACGCCGGGGAGATGATTTTTATTCTGATCGCGTTGCTGCCATTCTATGCACAATGGACGCTATCTCTACCGTGGGCAATTTTCCACATTTTGATTGTAACGTTGCAGGCTTTCATATTCATGACGTTGACCATAGTCTATCTGGACATGGCGCATCAGGAACACCATTAAACCAATTTCAAACTAGCTTAATTTTTAATAGGAGACTTAAAAGATGGAACTCGCAACCCCCCTGCTTTACATCGCTGGCGCACTGATGATGGGTCTTGGCGCACTAGGCGCTTCGATTGGTATCGGTATTCTTGGCGGCCGTTTTTTGGAAGGTGCTGCACGCCAGCCAGAGCTGATCCCGATGCTGCGTACTCAATTCTTCGTGGTTATGGGCTTGGTTGACGCTGTGCCAATGATTGCGGTTGGTTTGGCCATGTACGTTCTGTTTGCTGTAGCCAAGTAATTCTGGTGAAAACTGTCTTCAATAAACAAGTAAAGGTTCTTGCATGAATATCAATGCGACCCTTCTCGGCCAAACGATCATGTTCGCCATGTTCGTTTGGTTTTGCATGAAGTTTGTATGGCCGCCTATCATGGCGGCACTGGATGCACGCAGAAAACAGATTGCTGATGGTTTGGCAGCTGCTGAGCGCGGCAAGCACGATTTGGAGATGGCGTCCAAACGTTCTGCTGAGCTTTTGCGCGAAGCAAAAGAAAAAGCTGCCGACATCATTGCGCTTGGCGATAAGCGAGCCAGTGAGATCGTTGAAGAAGCAAAGGCGCAAGCGCACGCGGAAGGCGATCGTATTATTGTGGCTGCCAAGGCAGAGATCGATCAGGAGGTATTTCGCGCTAAAGAACAGTTGCGCACGCAAGTTTCTGCCGTGGCATTGGCGGGTGCGGGGAAAATTCTGGGTCGCGAAATTGATGCCAAAGCGCACAACGATCTGCTTGAAAAACTTGTCGCGGAAATTTAATCGTTATGTCAGAAGCAATCACAGTCGCACGGCCCTATGCCATAGCTGTATTCAATGAAGCGAGCCGGCAAGGTGAGTTGAAGGGATGGTCGGAGTTGCTACAAACAGCAACAGAAGCCGTTCTCAATATCGAGGTTCGTTCGCTCATCACTAATCCGCGCGTGCGCAAAAGTCAGCTGGAAGATCTGATGCTGGCGCTTTGTGGCGGAAAGGTAAGTGCGACAGGAAGCAATTTCATAAAATTGCTGGTGGAGAGCCAGCGTTTGATACTGTTGCCTGAGATTGCAGCGATATTTGAAACAATGCGTGCCGAAGCAGAAATGAGTGCCGATGTCGTAGTGACGTCCGCCTTTGATTTGAATGATGCGCAAAAACAAAAAATTACAACGGCGATGAAGAAGCGTCTGGGCCGAGAAGTCAGGCTCAGCTGTGTAATCGACCGCGATTTGCTGGGCGGGATAATTATCCGTGCTGGGGACAAGGTGATAGATGGTTCCGCACGCACCCACCTATCCGAACTAGCCAACGCTCTGGCTTGATGACAGATTTAACGAAATAAGGAAAAGCAGATGAAGCTCAACCCTTCTGAAATTAGTAATTTGATACGTAGCCGCATCGAGAATTACGAAACACTGACACAGTCACGCACAGAAGGCACTGTGGTCAGCGTAACCGACGGTATCGTGCGAGTTCATGGTCTATCTGACGTCATGCAGGGAGAAATGCTTGAATTTCCCGGCAATACCTTTGGTCTGGCTCTTAACTTGGAGCGGGATTCCGTCGGATCCGTCGTTCTGGGTGACTATGAGCACATCAAGGAAGGTGATACGGTCAAGTGTACCGGACGCATTCTTGAAGTGCCTGTCGGCCCTGAGTTGATTGGTCGCGTAGTTAATGCGCTGGGACAGCCGATAGACGGCAAAGGTCCGATCAACGCCAAAATGACCGATAAGATTGAAAAGGTTGCGCCTGGCGTGATCGATCGTCAATCGGTGACGCAACCAGTACAAACCGGCCTGAAGTCAATTGACTCCATGGTGCCTATCGGCCGTGGTCAGCGTGAACTGATCATCGGAGACCGCCAGACCGGAAAAACCGCGGTGGCTGTGGATGCGATCATTAATCAGGCAGGGCAAGGCATGACCTGTATCTATGTTGCGATCGGGCAGAAAGCCTCTACCATCGCCAACGTGGTGCGCAAGTTGGAAGAGCACGGCGCGATGAAGTATACGATCGTCGTCGCGGCAACAGCATCTGATTCGGCCGCGATGCAATTTTTGGCTCCGTATTCTGGCTGTACCATGGGCGAGTATTACCGCGACCGTGGACAGGATGCCTTGATCGTTTATGACGATTTGACCAAGCAAGCGTGGGCGTATCGTCAAATTTCTCTGTTGCTGCGTCGTCCGCCGGGCCGTGAAGCTTACCCTGGCGATGTGTTCTACCTGCACTCTCGTCTGCTGGAACGTGCTGCTCGCGTAAGTGCTGAGTACGTGGAGAAGTTCACCAACGGTGAAGTCAAAGGGAAGACAGGATCGCTGACCGCACTGCCGGTTATTGAAACCTCAGCTGGCGACGTTTCTGCCTTTGTTCCAACCAACGTGATTTCGATCACAGACGGTCAGATTTTCCTTGAGTCGGACTTGTTCAATGCCGGTATTCGTCCTGCGATCAACGCCGGTATATCGGTCTCGCGCGTCGGTGGTGCAGCGCAGACCAAGGTAATCAAGAAGCTTGGTGGCGGTGTTCGTCTGGCCTTGGCTCAATACAGAGAATTGGCAGCATTTGCGCAGTTTGCTTCCGATCTGGATGAAGTTACACGCAAGCAATTGGAGCGCGGTCGTCTGGTGATGGAGTTGATGAAGCAGGCGCAATATGCACCGATGTCCGTAGCTGAAATGGCGGTTACGCTTTTTGCGGTGAACAAGGGTTCGTTCGATGGCGTAGCAGTAAACAAGATTCTGGCATTTGAATCAGCCCTGCAGGCTTACTTGAAATCCCAGAACAAGGAGTTGCTGGATGCGATTGAATCCAGCAAGGACTTGTCCGCCGACAATGAAAAGATTTTGTCTGCGGCAATCGAGACTTTCAAGTCCACTGCAGTTTACTAAGCAGGGGTCAAGACAATGGCGGGTAGCAAAGAAATACGCACCAAAATCAAGAGCGTTGAAAATACGCGCAAGATAACGCGTGCGATGGAAATGGTGGCAGCATCCAAAATGCGCAAAGCGCAGGAACGGATGCGCGCCTCCCGTCCGTATGCGGAAAAAATTCGTCAGGTTGCCTCACATCTGTCGCGTGCCAATCCGGAATACAAGCATCCTTTTCTGGTAAAGCGTGAAAACATTAAAAATGTTGGCGTGATCATCATCACTTCTGACAAGGGGCTATGCGGTGGACTTAACACCAACATCCTGCGTCTGGTGATTTCTCAGATCAAAGAGTGGGAGGGCAAGGGGCAGGGCATCAGCGTTTGTGCAATAGGCAATAAGGGCTTCGGTTTCATGTCTCGCATAGGAGCGAATGTGAAATCTCATTTGGTCGGCTTGGGGGATACACCTCATGTCGAAAAACTGATCGGCTCGGTAAAGGTCATGCTGGATGCCTATGTTGCGGGTGAGATTGATGCGATTTATCTGAGCTACAATCACTTCGTAAATACGATGAAGCAGGAGCCGACGATGGAGCAGCTGCTGCCACTCACAGGTGAAAAACTTGAAACTGAGGGCAGCTCGACCTGGGATTACATCTATGAGCCCGAAGCCAAGGTTGTCGTGGACGAATTGCTGGTACGGTATGTTGAGTCGTTGGTATACAGTGCGGTGACTGAAAATCAGGCCTCCGAGCAGAGCGCGCGTATGGTTGCGATGAAGGCTGCTTCTGACAATGCCAAGAGTGTGATCGGTGAGTTGAAACTTGTTTATAACAAGGCTAGACAGGCAGCGATTACCAAGGAAATTTCCGAGATAGTGGGCGGCGCTGCGGCTGTTTAACCCGGGGCAGGGCACTTGCAGACGGATGATAGAATTAATTTTGATGGGGAACCTAAGATGAGTCAGGGAAGAATTGTTCAGTGTATCGGTGCTGTGGTTGACGTAGAGTTTCCACGCGATCAGATACCCAAGGTTTATGATGCACTGATAGTGCCGGGCGATGACAGCTCTGTTGCCGAAAAGGGTCTAACTCTTGAAGTGCAACAGCAAATTGGCGATGGTGTGGTTCGTACTATTGCCATGGGCTCGTCCGACGGTTTGCGTCGTGGCATGGCTGTGATCAACAGCGGCAACCAAATCACCGTTCCGGTAGGTCATGGTACGCTTGGACGTATCATGGACGTTCTCGGCCGTCCTATCGACGAAGCAGGCGAAATCAAGTGTGATGAGCGTCGTTCGATACACCAGAAAGCGCCAAGATTTGATGAGTTGTCTCCTTCTGTGGACCTGCTGGAAACTGGCATCAAGGTGATTGACCTGGTTTGCCCGTTTGCCAAGGGTGGTAAAGTGGGTCTGTTCGGTGGCGCGGGTGTGGGCAAGACCGTGAACATGATGGAGCTGATCAACAACATCGCTAAGCAGCATGCTGGTCTGTCCGTATTTGCCGGTGTAGGTGAGCGTACCCGCGAAGGTAACGACTTCTACCACGAAATGAAAGATTCCAACGTTCTGGACAAAGTTGCAATGGTGTTCGGTCAAATGAACGAGCCTCCCGGCAACCGTCTGCGCGTTGCGCTGTCAGGATTGACCATGGCTGAGAAATTCCGTGATGAAGGCCGTGACATTTTGTTTTTCGTTGACAATATTTACCGCTACACACTTGCTGGAACCGAAGTATCCGCGCTGCTGGGTCGTATGCCTTCCGCAGTGGGATACCAGCCGACACTGGCTGAGGAAATGGGCCGTCTGCAAGAGCGAATTACTTCCACGAAGACGGGTTCCATTACATCTATCCAGGCTGTATACGTGCCTGCGGATGACTTGACCGATCCGTCTCCTGCAACCACCTTTTTGCACTTGGATTCCACAGTCGTTCTGTCGCGTGATATCGCTTCTCTGGGTATCTACCCTGCGGTTGATCCGCTGGATTCCACCTCGCGTCAACTTGATCCGCTGGTCGTGGGCGAAGAGCATTACAACGTTGCGCGTGGCGTGCAACAGACGCTGCAGCGCTATAAAGAACTACGCGACATTATCGCGATTCTGGGTATGGACGAATTGGCACCGGAAGACAAATTGGCAGTGGCGCGTGCTCGTAAGATTCAGCGTTTCCTGTCACAGCCGTTCCACGTGGCCGAAGTATTTACGGGTAGCCCAGGCAAGTACGTAACGCTCAAAGAAACCATCAAGGGATTCAAAGGCATCGTCAACGGCGATTATGATCATCTGCCCGAGCAGGCGTTCTACATGGTTGGCGGCATCGATGAAGCAGTGGAAAAAGCCAAGACGTTGTAATTTTGTCCCGGCTTCGCTAAAGGTAAAATAATATGGCATTAACAGTACATGTCGACGTAGTCAGTGCAGAAGAATCCCTTTTTTCGGGGATGGCTGAAGTCGTGATTGTTCCGGGCGAGATGGGAGAGCTGGGAATATATCCTCGCCATGCTCCCCTGATTACACGGATCAAGCCTGGCTCAGTCCGAATCAAACTGCCTGGCGGGAGTGAGGAGTTGATCTATGTTTCTGGCGGCATGCTTGAGGTGCAACCCAGTATAGTCACTGTCTTGGCTGACACCGCGATACGCGGTGGTGATCTGGATGAGGCGCGCGCTCTGGAAGCAAAGCGTGCAGCAGAAGAAGCAATGCGTAACAGAACTTCTGATATCGATTACGCTCAGGCGCAGGCAGAATTACTGGAAGCTGTTGCACAATTGCATGCCATTCAGAAGTTGCGTAATCAGATGCCGCATTAAGCATGGGTTTCGCGAAACAACATTAAAAGCAGCCTTGGCTGCTTTTTTTGTTTAAAATTGGGAATCTTCAAGATTTAAAAGACATGGATAATTTAAATGTTGTGATCCTTGCGGCAGGCAAGGGTAAGCGCATGCACTCGGATAAACCCAAGGTGCTACATGCGCTTGCCGGTCGTCCGCTGTTGCAACTTATATTGGACACTGCCGCGCAACTAAACCCAGGCAAGACCTGTGTGGTCTATGGCCATGGCGGAGAAGCTGTGCCTCAAGCTATGGCACAGTATGGTTCAAGCTTTATATTGCAGGACCCTCAGCTTGGCACAGGACATGCAGTGCAACAGGCATTGCCGCAATTGGATGATCACAGTCTGACACTTGTACTTTATGGTGATGTGCCACTGACACAACTCGATACGCTGCAGGGAATGCTTGGAGCTCCAGATACACTGACACTGCTCACCATCAATCTGGATAACCCTGCCGGTTATGGCCGCATCGTGCGTGATGACGCAGGAAATGTCAGTAATATAATCGAAGAGAAGGATGCTACCTTGCAGCAGCGAGCCATCCGAGAAGTAAATACCGGAATCCTGACGGCACCTACTCGAATGTTGCGTAACTGGCTAGCCAAATTAAACAACGACAATGCCCAGGGTGAGTATTATCTTACCGACATTGTGGCCATGGCGGTTGCGGACGGTGTTGTGGTCAATACCATACAGCCTGCTCATGGGTGGGAAGTAACAGGCATAAATAGCAAGTTACAATTGGCCGAACTTGAACGGCTGTGGCAGCACGAGCTGGCAAAGCGATTGCTGTTGCAAGGAGTGACCCTGGCTGACCCGTCGCGGTTGGATGTTCGCGGTCAGCTTGTGTGTGCACGGGATGTCGAAATTGATGTCGGCTGCATATTTGAGGGAGAGGTGCAACTGGGCTGCGGGGTTAAAGTGGGGGCCTACAGTGTAATTCGCAATTCTCGAATTGCCGCCGGTACATATATCGAACCCTACACCCATATCAATGAAACAGTGATCGGCGATAATTGCCGCATTGGTCCGTATGCCCGTCTGCGTCCAGGCAGCAAATTGCATAGCGATGTGCATATCGGCAATTTTGTCGAAGTTAAAAACAGTGAAATATCGAGCAGCAGCAAGGTAAATCATCTGAGCTACATCGGTGACAGTAGCGTGGGTAGCCGCGTCAACATAGGTGCGGGTACCATCACATGCAACTATGATGGCGCGAACAAATACCGTACCGTGATCGAGGATGATGTTTTTATTGGTTCGGACACACAGTTGGTAGCGCCGGTAACAATTCGTCGCGGAGCTACTATCGGAGCAGGCTCGACCATTACCCGTGATGCGCCGGAAGGTACATTAACACTGTCGCGCACAAAACAATTGACCGTACCAAGCTGGCAACGCCCCATTAAAAAGAAATAAGTGCATAAAGTGCAAACAGCATTTTTGCCAAAATTTAGTAAGCTAATCAACTCACGGAAACGGCCATGTGTGGAATTGTTGGCGCGATAGCGCAGCGTAATGTCGTTCCCATCTTGCTGCAAGGTTTGCAGCGTCTGGAATATCGAGGCTATGACTCGGCTGGCCTGGTGGTGGTCAGAAATAAACAGCTAGAGCGGGTGCGCAGCATCGGCCGTGTGGCGGAATTGACGGCGAGAAGTGCGGGCACTAATAGTCACCTTGGGATAGCACATACGCGTTGGGCGACACACGGCGTGCCGAGCGAACGCAATGCTCACCCTCACACCAGCGGAGATCTTGTCGCGGTGGTGCATAACGGTATCATAGAAAACTATGAAGAACTGCGAACAAACTTAACCGCACAAGGTTATGTATTCAGTTCTGATACCGATACTGAAGTTATCGCCCACCTAATCCATAGCCACTATACGCGCGGCAATAGCCTGCTGAGTGCAACACAGACGGCGATTGCAGAGCTGGTGGGTGCTTACGCCATAGGCGTTATAGCGGCAGACAATCCAGATCTGCTGATATGTGCACGCAAGGGCAGTCCGCTGTTGCTGGGCGTGGGTAACGCAGAGCACTTCGTCGCATCGGACGTGTCGGCATTGCTAGCCGTGACCAAAAACGTGGTGTATTTTGAAGAAGGCGATGTGGCCGAAGTCAGCCTGAATGGTTACCGCATATTCAATGCAAAGGGTGATGAAGTCCAGCGGCTGGTGCATGTTAGTGAGCTGAGCAATGAAAGCGTGGAGCTCGGCGAGTATCAGCATTATATGCAGAAGGAAATTCACGAACAGCCGGAAGCGCTGGCCAACACACTCGAGGCCGTGTGCAACAGCCAGTCGCTGGTACCGGGCATATTCGGTGCAGAGGCGGCTGTCATATTTGCGCAGGTGGACAGCATCCTCATTCTGGCTTGCGGCACCAGTCATAATGCCGGCTTGGTTGCGCGCTACTGGCTGGAGGAAATAGCTGGCATACCGTGCAATGTTGAAATCGCCAGCGAATACCGCTACCGAGTCAGTGTGGCCAATCCTAAAGCCCTGGTGGTAACCATCTCCCAGTCGGGTGAAACCGCAGACACGCTGGCTGCACTCAACCATGCCAAGTCCATCGGGCATGGGCACACGCTGTCCATTTGCAACGTACCGGAAAGTGCACTGGTCAGGCTGTCCAAGCTGCGCTTTCTGACGCGAGCCGGGCCGGAAATCGGCGTGGCATCGACCAAGGCTTTCACCACGCAATTAGCAGCCCTGTTTCTGCTCACGCTAGTGCTTGCCAAGCAGCGTGGCAGGCTAAGTCGGGATGCGGAACAACAGCATTTGCATGCGCTGCGACACCTGCCCAGCGCGGCACAAGCGGTGCTGAAGCTGGAGCCGCAGATTGCTCAGCTGGCCACGCAGTTTGCCGACAAGCAGCATGCGCTATTTCTGGGGCGCGGGCTGCACTACCCGATCGCATTGGAAGGCGCACTCAAGCTCAAGGAAATTTCCTACATCCACGCCGAGGCTTATCCTGCGGGGGAGTTGAAGCACGGCCCATTGGCGCTGGTGGACAAAAACATGCCCGTGATCGCTGTGGCACCAAATGATGCACTACTGGAAAAGCTCAAGTCCAACCTGCAGGAAGTGCGTGCGCGCGGTGGCGAGCTCTATGTATTCGCCGATGCGGACACACGCTTGCAATCTGGCGACGGCGTGTTTCTGATGCAAATGCCCGAACACGCCGGATATTTGAGCCCTATTCTTCACACCATCTCACTACAGCTGCTGGCATATTACGTAGCATTGCAAAAGGGAACGGATGTAGACAAGCCGCGAAACCTGGCCAAATCCGTTACTGTTGAGTGATGAGCTTGGCGCGTAACAGATGGTCTGGCTGTGTACCCGAAGGGGGGCGTGCGATAACCGCGTACTGTCAGGAATAAATGATGGAAGAAGTCGCGGCTTGTTGTACCGTTCCCACAACTGTGGAGAGGTTTCAACATGGCGGTAATCGCCGTATTCAATCAAAAAGGTGGAGTGGGGAAGACGACCACCTGCCTTAACTTAACCGCCGCCCTGGCACGGGCGCAACGGCACCCCATAGCCCTGGATATGGATCCGCAAGGTCACCTCAGCTTGGCTTGTGGTCTGAAAAAAGCGACTGACCCGGACGCGGGCATGCTCGCCTTTTTTAAGAATAAAACTCCGTTAACCAGGTTATTGCGTGATACACCGGCTGGTTGGCAGATCATTTCCTCAACGTTAGGCTTGTCCAAAATCGATGCGCTGTACGGCAGCGACCCCAAAGTGGCAACACTTTTGAAACAGGAATTGAGTTTGGATCTGGCGCTTACCGGCGCTCCTATCATGATTGATTGTTGCCCGATGTTGGGTGTGCTGACACTCAATGCATTGCTAGCTTCAGATCGCGTGTTGATCCCAGTCTCTGCCGATTTTCTTTCGATGCAAGGTGTTTATCGCCTCGATGCCGCGCTTAATGTACTGGAGGAAAAACTACAGCGGACATTCGAACGCCGTATTGTGGTGACCCGTTTCGATCCGCGCCGCAAGCTTGCCAACGAAGTTTATGACCAGCTCAAACAAAAGTACGGCACGTCGGTATGCAACACCCGTATTGGCGAAAATGTTGCGCTGGCAACAAGCCCGATGCACGGCCAGGATATTTTTACGTTTGCGCCGCACAGTCCAGGTGCGGCTGATTACCGTGCGCTGACAATAGAATTGGGCAACAGTGGCTTCTTCGATGCAGGCAAGATGAAAGACAAAGTGTCCATGTCAGCGCCCGTGCCAGCCAAAGTGGCAAACGCCGTGGTTGCTAGCGCCCCCCCTCTTTTGCGGCGCAGAAGTACAGATGTCGGCATGAATTACGTTAGCCACACCAAACATTAAGCTGACTGAGAGTACCGCAAGGCCCGGCTGCAGGCTTATTACGGCCGCGTCAGCTTGCCGCCTTTGACGATGATTTTGTCTCCGATTTTATAGCTGGTAGGCGATGAGAACTTGAAGGTTTTGTTCGAGCCGTTTTCCATCTTTACAATCACGCGGTATTGCAACGTCTCCTTCGATTTCTTCTCGGCCTCATTACCGAGATAAGCGCCGCCAACGACCCCTCCTATGGTTGCCAGATCCTTGCCTGTGCCACCGCCCACCTGATGGCCTAGCACACCGCCAAGCACGCCACCGGCGACCACACCGGCACCACTCCCTTTGCCCTCAATTTTCACGGTTTTAACATTGCTGACCGTGCCGCATTCGTTGCATACCGCTTGGGCAGAAGCTGCGAATAATGCAGTCGTTACAGTTAACAGCGCTGTGGCAATCAGGGTCGTACGGTGATTTTTGAAAAAATTCATGATTCCTCATTGGGGGCTTTCAGATTGTTGTTGGAAAAAATGGCTAAACTTTATGATTAAGTTATCTCAATATCGAGGGTGATGAAAACAGACCAAAGCACAAATAGGATCAACAAGCCCGCGACCAATCTCAGCAGCTGATTTCGCTGCTGCTGTTGCTGCACCAGTTCGCGCAACACGAGTTCAATTTGCGCATTGGGATTTTCCTGCAAACGATGGTGTAGCAGGCGCGGCAATTGTGGCAACAGCGTGGCGTAGTGCGGTGCTTCGGCGCGCAGTGTTTTAAAGAAACCGCGCCAGCCGACCTGTTCGCTCATCCAGCGTTCCAGCCAAGGTTTGGCGGTCTTCCATAAATCCAGTTCAGGATCGAGTTGCAATCCCAAGCCTTCGATGTTGAGCAGAGTTTTTTGTAGTAGCACGAGTTGCGGCTGGATCTCGATGCCGAAGCGGCGCGAGGTCTGGAACAGTCTTAGCAACACGCGACCGAACGAAACCTCGCGCAGCGGTTTGTCGAAAATGGGTTCGCACACTGCGCGGATCGCAGACTCGAGCTCATCCACACGTGTTTCCTTGGGAGCCCAGCCGGACTCGATGTGTACCTCCGCTACGCGCTTGTAGTCGCGCTGGAAAAAGGCGATGAAATTTTGCGCCAGATAATGTTTGTCGGTGTCGGTGAGCGTGCCCATGATGCCGAAATCCAGCGCGATGTAGCGGCCATCTGCGGCAACCTGTACGTTGCCGGGATGCATGTCGGCGTGAAAGAAACCGTCGCGGAATACCTGCGAGTAGAAGATTTCCACGCCATTGGCGGCCAGCTTCGGAATATTGATCCCGGCTGCGCGCAATGCCTCCACCTGGCTGACAGGAATGCCGTACATGCGTTCCATCACCATCACTTCACTGCTGCACCAGTCCCAATAAATCTCCGGTACAGTGAGCAGTTTCGAGTTGGCAAAATTGCGCTTCAACTGGCTGGCGCAGGAGGCTTCGCGCATCAGATCGAGTTCGTCACGCAGGTATTTCTGAAATTCCAGTACCACCTCGCGCGGTTTGAGGCGTTTGCCGTCCGCCCACCAGCGCTCCATGAGTCCGGCACAAATATCGAGCAGCGCGATGTCGTGCTCGATGATGCGTGCGATGCCGGGGCGCAGTATTTTTACCGCAATGTCGCGTCCATCCGGCAACACGCCGAAATGCACCTGGGCGACCGAGGCGCTGGCAATCGGTGTTTCATCGAAGCTGCGGAATACTTCACTGAGTTTCTTCTGGTAAGTTTTTTCCAGCAGTGCCACGGCCTGTGCGGACGGGAATGGCGGCACCTGGTCTTGCAGCTTGGCCAGCTCGTCAGCCAGATCGGCAGGCATCAAGTCACGCCGTGTAGAAAGCATCTGCCCGAACTTGACGAAAATTGGCCCGAGACTTTCCAGTGCCAGCCGCAATCTTTGCGCACGTGGTGCAGAAGTGTTGCGCGCGAAGAGCAGAATATTGAGCGGAACCAGCATCCAGCGCGTACGAGCATGTGCGAGCAAAAATTCGTCTAGCCCGAAGCGCAGTATCACGAAGATTATTTTAAGCAGACGTAACAGGCGCATTTAGAGATCAGGAAAGAGTGAGTCGGTTGATTCGTTGCTCCAGCCGCACTATATCGTTGTGCAGCTGGTTTATTTGTTGCCCCAATGCGGCAATGTTTGTGGGTTTTGCCAGCAGTGGACGTTCTTCTGTCCAATATTCTGCAACGGCCTGCGACAGATTGAGGGCGGCATCACGCACCTGCTGTTGTTTGGAATGAGCCAGCTGCACCAAGCGCTCAGCGGCGATGTCTCCAGCAACCCGGCTGATATCGTAGGCGGCGTCCCAGCGCAAATTTCGACCGAGAAAAATAATCTCTGCCAATAATGCGGCATCGCCCCCCCCGTGTATTTGATCGTAAGCGGCTTCGTCGTGCAGTGCCAGGCGTGGCAACAATGAAGGAGAAATGGTGCAGCTTGCATCGGCGCTTGCATGTTGTGAGGCCACGCGCAACGTGCCGTCATCCTGAATGGTGCAGGCAAAAGAAAACGGCGCGATGTTGAAGCGCGCCGTTTTGCCATTGAAACGAGCCAGCCGTTGCAATGCCCAGCCGCTCTGCACAAACAGGTGGTTGAGAGCGGCGACAGCGGGCTTGCTCAGCATGCTGCTGTTAAGCTATTTGCTGGATACCGCTCAACAGCCACACGGCCTTTTCATCGCGCAGATTTTTCTGAACATGCCATACCTCGTCAAAATTTTCCGGCGTGCCATTGTTTTCACGCAACTGGCCGCTCATGCGAACACTGGCGATGGCGTGGTCGTTTTCGTTCACGACTTCCAGCAAGTCGGTATTGATCGTTAGTACATCGGTTTTCTGAGGTGCATTGTCGCGTTCCTGTAGCTGCATGGAGATTTCTGCGTACATTTCCGGAGTGGTGTATTCGCGGATGTCGTTCAGATCCTTGCGGTCATTTGCGGCTTGCAAACGGATAAACGAAGTTTTGGCGCTACGCAGGAACGCATCCACCGGAAAATCGGCCGGGATGTTGCCGGTTGCAGGTGTTGCGGTACTGGCAGCGCCGCCGGGCATTGGTTGCGGTGCAGCGTGCGGATTCGCGTAGGGGGCACCTGCTCCGGCGTATTGCATCGCAGACTGTGCCTGCGGTTTGCGGAATTTTGCAATCAGGAACATGACCAGTGCAGCTGCAGCCAGCGCCATCAGAATGCTGCCCATTGCTCCACCCATGCCACCCAGACCACCGGCAAACATTGCGCCCAGACCGGCACCAATAGCCAAGCCAGCCAACGGCCCCAGCCACTTGTTGCCAGCGGGTGCGGCAGTCGGAGCGGGGGTCGGTGCAGCAGTAGGCGCTTTTTGCATCTGTTGCGGGGCCATTGTCCGTTGCTTGCCAATACTTCCTCCACTACCAAGACGCTTGGCCTCCGCAGTCGCGGCAAACAAACTCAGGCTGGTCAAAGTAATCGTCAACAACATCAAAAATCGTTTCATGTAATCCTCATAAGGGTTAAGTCAAGCAAATCGAAGTATAGCACTGACGGCCATGCCGCACGATTACGACGGTATATCAGGCAACGCCGAGGGCCGATAGTTTCATTGATGATTACGTAAGCATGGAGAGGGGAGTGGAAAACCTGTAAAATCCCGGGATTAAGAAATTAACCTATTCATAAACCAAAGCTGAGGGAACAAGACATGAGCAAGAATCTGGTGCAATTCATCATCGAAGAGCAGCGGCATATTCCGGGGGCAAGCGGTGATTTTACCGGCCTGCTGAGCGATATCATAACCGCCTGCAAGCTTATTGCGCATGCGGTGAACAAGGGCGCGTTGATCGGTGTGCTGGGCAGCGCGGGCAGCGAAAACATCCAGGGCGAAACGCAGAAAAAGCTGGACGTGATCACCAATGACATTTTCATTGAAGCCAACGAATGGAGCGGTCACCTGGCTGCGATGGCGTCGGAAGAAATGGACGAGATCTATCCTATCCCAGCGCAATATCCAAGAGGCAAGTACTTGCTCACGTTTGATCCGCTGGATGGTTCGTCCAACATCGATGTGAACATTTCTGTTGGCACTATATTCTCTATTCTGCGTTGCCCGGATGGCGTGACCAATCCGACCGTTGAAGATTTCCTCCAGCCCGGCACCAAGCAAGTGTGTGCAGGCTATGCACTGTATGGTCCTGCCACGATGCTGGTGATCACGACCGGAAACGGCGTGAACGGCTTCACGCTGGATCGCGACATCGGCGAATTCATGCTGACCCACCCGAAAATGACCATTCCGGCGGACACGCAGGAGTTTGCGATCAATATGTCCAACCGCCGTTACTGGGAAGAGCCGGTGCAGCGTTATGTCGAGGAATGCACAAAGGGCAAGGATGGCGGGCGTGAGAAGAATTTCAACATGCGCTGGGTTGCTTCGATGGTAGCCGAAGTGCACCGTATTCTGACACGCGGCGGTATATTCATGTACCCGTTTGACACCAAGGAAGCCGGCAAGGCGGGCAAACTGCGCCTGCTGTACGAAGCCAATCCGATGTCGTACATCGTGGAGCAAGCGGGTGGTATGTGTTCAACCGGCCGTGAGCGCATCATGGAACTGAAGCCCGTCGGATTGCACCAGCGCGTGCCGGTGATCCTCGGCTCGAAAAACGAAGTCGAGCGCGTGGTGGGTTATCACAAGGGAGCGTAAAGCCATGAGCAAGCCATTGGTTTCCATCATTATGGGAAGCACGAATGACTGGGAGATCATGCAGCAGGCCGCGCGCCAGTTGCAGGACTTCGGCGTGGCCTTCGATGCGCGGGTAATCTCCGCGCACCGTTCGCCCGACCTGCTGTTCGACTACATCAAGGATAGGGTGGCGCAGGGCGTGCAATGTTTCATCGCGGGTGCGGGTGGCGCGGCGCATCTTGCCGGCGTTATTGCCGGCAAGACCACGCTGCCGGTGCTGGGCGTGCCGATCCCTTCCAAATATTTGAAGGGTATGGATTCGCTGCTGTCCATCGTGCAGATGCCCAAGGGCATCCCGGTCGCCACCTTTACCATCGGCGAAGCGGGCGCGGCCAATGCCGGGTTATTCGCGCTGGCGATGTTGGCGCTGAACGATGCAACGCTGGCGCAGAAACTGGCCGCTTATCGTCAGCAACAAGCTGAGGCGATCGCTGCGACAACATTGCCCGCGTTAAGTTAATACTCCGCCGACCATCGCTTGCGTCCGCAACGATGTGCCGGCGGATTCTGTGCAGAATGTTGCGTTCTTGCCGCATGGCAGCAAGAAACAGCGCAAGAAATTTAGAGGAACACCATGTCTGTATTACACGAATCCAATCTGACCAGTCTGCCGCTGTTGCATCGCGGCAAGGTGCGCGACATTTACGCCGTTGATGAGCAGCATTTGTTGATCGTCCAGACCGACCGCCTGTCGGCCTTCGATGTGATCCTGCCTACGCCGGTTCCAGGCAAGGGGCAGGTGCTCACTACGCTGTCCAATTTTTGGTTTGCCAAGTTGGGGCATGTCATTCCCAATCACCTCTCCGGCATCGCGCCGGAAGCGGTGGTTAATTCGGATGCCGATCGGGCGCAGGTTGCAGGACGCGCGTTCGTGGTCAAGCGCTTGAAGCCGTTGCCGATCGAAGCCATCGTGCGCGGTTATCTGGTCGGCTCCGGCTGGAAGGATTATCAAAAGACCGGAGCTGTGTGCGGTATCCCACTGCCTACCGGATTGCAGGAAGCGCAGCAATTACCACAGCCGTTGTTCACACCCTCCACCAAGGCGGCGGTGGGAGAGCACGATGAAAATATTTCATTCGCACAGGCTGAGCAGTTATTGGGTACGGCGCGCGCCAACGAAGTGCGCGATGCGACGTTGACGCTTTACACCGAGGCGGCGGAATATGCAGCGACCAAAGGCATCATCATCGCCGACACCAAATTCGAGTTCGGCGTGGATGAGGCCGGCAAGATGTATCTGATCGACGAGGCATTGACGCCGGATTCGTCGCGCTTTTGGCCTGCCGATGAATATCGCGTCGGCTGCAATCCGCCAAGTTTTGACAAGCAGTTCGTGCGTGACTGGCTGGAAACAGTCGGCTGGAACAAGCAGCCCCCCGCACCGCACGTGCCGGCCGATGTGCTGCAAAAAACCTCGGATAAATATCATGAAGCCCTGCGCAGGTTGATAGACTGATGGCTTCCCCGGAACAGCTGATCAAGGGGTTTCAACGTTTTCGCGAGCAGCATTTCGCTTCGGACAATGCCTTGTACAGTAATCTGGTTGCGTATGGGCAGACACCTAAAACCTTGGTGGTTGGCTGCTGTGATTCGCGCGTGGATCCGGCCTTGATCATGGATTGCGCGCCGGGCGATCTGTTCGTGATTCGCAATGTGGCCAATCTGGTGCCGCCCGCAGAAAGCAGCAACAGCGGCCATCACGGCACCAGTGCTGCGCTGGAATTTGGCGTGCGCAACCTGCTCGTGGAACACATCATCGTGCTCGGGCATGCCCACTGCGGTGGCATACGCGCGCTGGTGGAAACGGGCGGCATCAACAACCCCGATTCCTTCATCGATGACTGGATGCATCTGGTCGAGAGCGCGCGTGCGGAGGTGGCAGCGGAAATGCCAGAGGCATCGTTTGACGACCAGGTGCGCAGCTGTGAACAGCGCGCGATTCTGGTTTCGTTGAGCAACCTGATGACCTTCCCCTGGGTGCGCGAGCGTGTCGAGCACGGCACGCTTATGCTGCACGGCTGGTATTTCGACATTGAGCGCGGCCAGTTGCTGCGTTTCAACACCACCACCAACACATTCGAATAGCAGCCATACTCAACATGATGGAATTCATCGTGCACTGGGGAGTAACGGCACTGTCGCTGTGGATAGCCAGCTTCCTGTTTCACGGCATTTCTTTTTCCAGTAAGCGATCACTGTTGATATCGGCGTTGCTGTTGGGCTTTGCCAACGCCGTCATCAGACCGATTATTATTCTGCTGACCATCCCGTTGACACTAATCACTTTTGGAGGGTTCCTGCTGGTCATCAATGCACTCATGATGATGCTTGTATCCGCACTTGTTCCGGGGTTCAAAGTTTCCGGCTTCTGGACCGCATTCTTCGCCAGTATTTTCATGGCGGTGCTCAGCTTTGTCGTGGGTATGTTCATCTTCCAGTCGGGTGACAATCCAATAATCATCCCCCGGCAGCGGGGCATCATTATCTGAATGCCACCGCTACATTCAGGGTGACAAGAAAATAATAAATGACGGGCGCAGTACGCATCTTGCACCTTGGTTAGCGTGCGTGAAGTGTTCGTGTTTACTGTTACGGCAGGGATTACGTGGTGTGTCAGGCACATCAGCAAACGGGACAGCAACAAGAAGATGTAAAAGCAGAATGAAAACAGTGACCAGATAAGTTCGTCACCGTGCTACTCGTAGCATGATGGGGGGTTAGCGGGGTTTCCCAGCCCCAGTCAGTTCACGATAGCGAATTTTGTCGGCTTCATAACCGGCTTTGACGGAAGCCTCCTTCTCCTGGGCTTTGGCCAGATCCTGCTTGAGCTTTGCTACTTTGTTTTCGGCTGCGTTTAAGTCGGATTGCAACGAATCGGGAATAGCCTTGCCGGCTTGTTGTTTTGCAACAGCCTCGTTGTGATACCCATCCAGACTTCCCTGCGCAGATTTTAGTAACAACTGGGCTCCGGTAATGCGCGCCTCCACCTGTTGCAGATTGCGATCGCGCGCCAGATCGATTTCTTTTTCATTGCTGTAAGTGTTTAACAACGCCTTGTCCTTGCGACGCTGATCCATGGCGGCCTGCTCGCCATTCATGGTTGTGTCGGACTTTGCGGCATCACTCTGGCTATCTGGCTTTTTGACTGCGCGCCCCTTATTGAGTTGTGTCTGGTCGCGGTTGGCATATTCCGGCGGCACGACTTCACCGTAATGGGTTTCGCCCCTTTCGTCCACCCACTTGTACAACGAGGCCTCGGTGTTTGCGCTGAATGCTGCTAACAGCACCAGCGCGACGCCAAGAATTTCTGTTCTACCCATTAATTATCCCGTAACGGTCACGATAGAATTGCACCGTCTGCAGATTCTGCACCATCTCCGGCTGGTCGTGTAAAAATCCGAGCAAGTCGTCCAGTGCAGCAATAGACACCACTGGAATATCATAGGTGCGTTGCACGTCCTGCACGGCGGAAAGTTCGCCTTGACCGCGCTCCATGCGATCCAGCGCGATGACCACGCCGCACGGTGTTGCTCCCGCAGCGCGTATCAGCTCGATGGATTCGCGCACCGACGTCCCGGCGGAAATCACGTCGTCAATGATCAGCACGCGTCCCTGCAAAGTTGCGCCAACCGTGTTGCCGCCCTCGCCGTGATCCTTAGCTTCCTTGCGGTTGAAACAATACGGCACGTTCAATCCCTGTTCTGCCAACGCAATCGCGGTGCCGGCCGCGAGTGGAATGCCCTTGTAGGCCGGGCCGAACAGCATGTCGAATGGCACCTTGGCGGCCTGGATTGCCTGGGCATAGAACTGGCAAAGTTCGCGCAATGCCGCACCATCCTGAAACAATCCTGAGTTGAAAAAATACGGCGACAGACGGCCGGCCTTGGTTTGAAATTCACCAAAACGCAGCACCTTGTGTTCGATGGCGAAGCGGATGAAATCCTGGCGAAATGAATGCATTTGAAATAGCCCGATATTTGGAGATGCGCCATTATAATGGCGCCCCCGCTTCAGGAGTAAAACATGCGCATCATCTCGCTCAATCTCAATGGCATTCGTTCCGCCTTCAACAAAGGCTTGCTGGAATGGATGGCGCTGCAACAGGCCGACATCATTTGCCTGCAGGAACTCAAGGCGCAGGCCGCCGACATGACACCGGACATGCTTGCGCCGCTGGGCTACCACGGCCATTTCCATTATGCCGAAAAAAAGGGGTACAGCGGCGTCGGCATCTATTCCAAACGTAAGCCGGATGCAGTGATCGAAGGACTGGGCATTGCGGAGTTTGATGCCGAAGGGCGCTATATCGAAGCGCAGTTCGGCAAGCTGAGTGTGGTATCGCTGTATCTGCCATCGGGTTCCAGCGGTGAGGAGCGCCAAGCGGTGAAATTCAAATTCATGGCCGCATTCATGCCGCATTTGCGCGATCTGCATGCCAGTGGGCGGGAAGTGATTCTGTGCGGTGACTGGAACATCGCGCACACCGAAAAGGATTTAAAGAACTGGCGCGGCAACAAAAAGAATTCCGGATTTCTGCCGGAAGAGCGCGCTTGGCTTACCGAGTTATTCAACGAAGTCGGCTTCGTCGACGTGTTTCGCCAGCTGCATCCTGAGCTCGAAGCCTATACCTGGTGGTCGAATCGCGGCCAGGCGTGGGCCAAGGACGTGGGCTGGCGCATCGACTACCAGATCGCCACACCGGGCATCGCGCAGACCGCGCAATCGACCAGCATCTACAAGGAACAGCGCTTCTCCGACCATGCGCCGCTGACGGTGGATTATGCGGAGTAAAGATGAACGTCGGTAGCGTGAGTGGCGCGTAGCGATACCCAACAATGGGCGATGGGTATCACTGTGTTCCACCCATCCTACGGTTACGGCTGTTTGAGTGTTGGTGATTTGTTCCACGGTGCAACCTTGAACAGCAGCAGCATCCCCGGCACAGCAAACCCCGCGCACATCAGGAAAAATCCCGTCCAGCCGATAGATTCCACCAGCCAGCCGGTGGCGGCGTTGGCGAACGTGCGCGGCATCGCGGCGAGGCTGGTGAACAGCGCGAATTGCGTGGCGGTGTAGGCGGGGTGGGTGGTGCGGGCGATGAAGGCGACGAAGGCGGCGGTGCCGACGCCCACACCGAAAGCCTCGACGCCGATCACAAGGGCGAGCTGGGTCAGTTCGAGCGCGGTAATTTCGGCGTGATGTCCCACCGAGGCCAGCCAGACGAAGCCGAAGATAGCAACCACCTGCACCATGCCGAACAGCCACAGCGCGCGGTTGATGCCGATCTTCACCATCCACAGACCGCCCAGTAAAGCGCCGGTCACGGCCGGCCACAGCCCGGCATTTTTGGCGATTAAGCCGATCTGGGTTTTGGAAAACCCCATGTCCAGATAGAACGGCGTGGCCAGTGCGGTGCACATGCTGTCGCCGAGTTTGTAAAAAAACAGAAAGGCCAGGATCAGCAGCGCACTGTTCCAGCCCCGGCGTGTGATGAATTCGTGAAATGGCTCAACCACCGCGTCGCGCAAGGACTTGGGCACGACGATGTTCTGCGGCTCCTGCACCAGCAGCGTCATTGCGATACCCGGCAGCATGAACAGCGAAGTGACGATGAACACACTGTCCCACGGCAGCGAGTCGGCCAGTATCAACGACAGCGAACCCGGCACCAGACCGGCAATGCGGTAGGCATTCACATGCACCGCATTGCCCAACCCCAGCTCGGCGTCAGACAGCAATTCGCGCCGGTAGGCATCCAGCACGATGTCCTGCGTGGCGCTCAGGAAGGCCAACAGCGTGGCGATGTAAGCGATGGTGCGCAGATCGCTCTGCGGCGAAAACCCACCCATCGCCGCGATCACCGCCAGCAGCCCGAGCTGGGTCAGCATCATCCAGCCGCGCCGCCGCCCGAGCATCGGCAACACATAGCGGTCGAGCAGCGGCGACCACAAAAATTTCCAGGTGTAGGGAAACTGGATCAGCGCGAACAAGCCGATGGTCTTCAGATCGACGTGCTCGGTGCGCAGCCAGGCCGGTACTAAGTTGAACAGCAGATACAGCGGTAGCCCGGAAGAAAATCCGGTGAACACGCAAATCAGCATGCGGCGAGTGAACAGTTGTTGCCAGACGGACATAAGGGAACCTTTGGTAATTCGTCATTCCCGCGCAGGCGGGAAACCAGTGGGTTTATCCAACATGCTTTGTGGTTTGTCCTTGCTACGCAAGGGTTTTCATTTTCTTGCTGGATTCCCGCCTGCGCGGGAATGACGACATTTCCTTACAGCGCTGCCGCAATTTCCCTGAAGCTATTCAACCCTGCCTCAAGGTTGTCGATAATTTCCAACGCCAGCACATCTGGCTCGGGCAGGTTATCCAGATCGGCGAGGCTCTTGTCCTTGAGCCAGAAAATATCCAGGCTGGTTTTGTCGCGCGCGATGATTTGCTCGTAGCTGAATTTACGCCAGCGACCTTCCGGGTTGCTGGCATCGTCCCAAGTTTCTTTGCGCTTGTGCCGGTTCAACGGGTTGTAGTTGGCGATGAATTCCTGCAAATCCTCGAAGCGCAGCGGCTTCTTTTTCAGGGTGTGGTGTATATTTGTGCGGTAGTCGTAGAACCAGATTTCTTTCGTCCACGGCTCTTTGCTGGCCGCGTGGTTGTCGAAGAACAACACATTCGCCTTCACGCCGTTGGCGTAAAAGATGCCGGTGGGCAAGCGCAGGATAGTGTGCAGCTCAGTGGTTTCAAGCAGCTTCTTGCGCACCGTTTCGCCCGCGCCGCCCTCGAACAGCACATTGTCCGGCACCACCACGGCCGCGCGTCCGGTGGACTTCAGCATGGTGCGGATGTGCTGCACGAAGTTGAGCTGCTTGTTGGAAGTGGTCGCCCAGAAATCCTGGCGGTTGTAAGTCAGGTCGTCCTTCTCCTGCTCGCCTTCATCGTTGGTGAAGCTCATCGAGCTCTTCTTGCCGAACGGCGGATTCGCCAGCACGTAGTCGTAACGCTTGCCGCCATCGGCCACCAGCGCATCGTTGGGCGACACCATGCTGTCGCCGTCTATCTCGCCGATGTTGTGCAAGAACATATTCATCAAGGCTAGGCGGCGCGTACCCGCCACGATCTCGTTGCCGTTAAAAGTGTCGTGCTTGAGAAAGGCTTTCTGCGTCTTGTCCAGCTTATGTTCCTTCACCAGAAAATCATAAGCCGCCAGAAAGAACCCGCCCGTGCCGCAGGCCGGATCGGCGATAGTTTTGTTGGGCTCGGGCCGCACACATTCCACCATCGCGCGGATCAACGCGCGCGGCGTAAAGTATTGCCCCGCACCGGACTTGGTGTCTTCCGCATTGCGTTCCAGCAAGCCCTCGTAGATGTCGCCCTTTACATCCGCGCCCATCGTAACCCATTCCGTCTCGTCCACCATTGCGATCAGGCGAAACAGCTTGGCCGGGTCTTGAATCTTGTTCTGTGCCTTGGTGAATATCGTCCCCAGCATCCCCGGCTTGTTGCCCAGCTCGCGCAACAGCGTCACGTAATGCACCTCCAGCTCCGCACCGCGCTTGGCTTTCAGGCTCTGCCAATTGTATTCGGCGGGAATGCCTACCTTGCGGTTGTACGGCGGCTGGCTGTATTCGTCCGCCATCTTCAGGAAGATCAGATAAGTGAGCTGCTCCAGATAGTCGCCGTAGCCCACCCCGTCGTCGCGCAAGGTAGTGCAGAAACTCCAGACTTTGGAAACGATGGATGCGGTTGCGTTCATACTTTAACCCTTGGTTACTTTCTTCTTGGTTGGAGGCAAATAATTCTCTGCCGAGATGACACGCCTGCCTGTTTTACCTTCCAGCTCCAGCCGCGCCTTCTTGGCGATACCGCCGCCAGTCTTCGCCGCCGCCTCATTCTCATTCATACCCGTGGCATCCATGCTTTCGGCAATCTGGCGCGTGGAAAGCTCCGCCAGCGCAGTAAAAATCAGCTCGGCTTCGCTCATGTGGTCGCGCAGGTTTTGCGTCTTCAACCCCTTCATCGTCTTGTGCGCCTTTACATCCACCTCAGCCCACTCCTGATGAATGATATTGGTCAGGATGGCGTATTCCTCGCCTTCCTTGATGTCGTGTTCTTTCCAGTAATCAGTCAGCTTGTTGCGCGTCTCCTGCCCGGTCATGCGCTGCTGTATCCACTTCTCGCTGCGCCCGTGCTTCTGCCAAGTCTCGCGGGCGCGATCCAGTGACAGCGCCGGGTCGGCCATTTCCTGCATCCGTTCATAGCCCACCTTTGCCAGCCACAGCTTGATCGGCTCGGCCTTGGGACTGGGCACAGACTGCACCAGCCGCAACAAGGTTTCGGCGGTGGCTACATCGGTGAGCCGTTGCTTACCGTCATCAGCCGTCATTTTCAACTGGTGACAATTTGTCACCAGTTGACTACCTTCCTTCACTAGCCGCTCTTTCAGCTTGTTCCAGTATTTTCTGGACGTTTGATAATCGGCCGATTGTGTCAACACCTGCACGATGTCGATGACCGAAAAAAACCATGTTTCCTTGGCCTCGTCATATACGCGGCGGATTTCATGTTCTTCAAACAGGACGGGCTGGGGCTGCATGATCAAAACTCCATGTTCATCAAGACCAACACATCGTAGAGAACGAACGTTCTTCCGTCAATTGCCAGCCTATCCACGCTTGCTCCTTGTGCGAACCACCGAGCTTTCCTCGGCAGTTGCCCGCTCGGCCCTGATGCGCGCCAGTAGCACCGAGGCGGGTTCGTCGTGCGAGTCTTGCGGCATCAGATGGCCGGAGAAGGCTTTTTTCAGGATGGACTGGCGCAGGGCTTCGGCTTGTTGTAATGAGGTGGTGATGGTTAGGTCGAGTTGGTCGACTTCAGAGAGGCGAGATTCAATTTCAGCGATTATGACTTGTTGCTCTGCGGCACCACATATAGGGATAACCACGTCCTTTAGTTGCGTAGTGTTAATACGTGGCCTGCCAACCCCATGAATTAAAGATTCAAGCTGTTTGTACACATGCCTCGTTGACAAAAACAGCACAGCATAGACATTACTCAATGTCTCGCCAGAGAAGCGCACGCAAAAACAATCTGCCTTGTTGATTGCCTTTGTAATGCTTGGTGGCACTAAAGCAACGCGAACATTTTCTATAATGAATGACGAGAAAACGATATCTCCTGACGTCACTGTATGCCGTTTTAGCGACTCGTACTTTTGCTCTGTAACGTAGGATTCCTTTTCTTCGATAAACTTCAGGGCACCAATATTCTCAAGGCGGACAACCCGCACACCGCTATCAACATAGTCACTGCTTTTAAGGTTCGATCCGAACGGGCCATCTGATACTTCTACATTTGTACTCCCCAATCGAGTCCATGCCCATCCTTCAGGCAGTTCCGGCAATTCGGCCAGTTCTTCGGCGGTGATCGGCGGCAGGGGTTTTGGGGCTTTGGGTTTGGAGGTCATCGCTGTCTGCGCAGAAATCCCCCCTAGCCCCCCTTTGTCAAAGTGGGGAACGGCAGATCTAGTGGCGGCTGCCGCGCTTGTCTTCCCACTTTTGCAAAGGGGGACTGAGGGGGATTTGCTTTTCTCCCAGTCGGCGAGTTGTTGCTGGTAGCGTTGCGCGCGCTCTTGCTGGATGCGCTTAAGCAAGGTAGCTGCGGTTTCGAGTTGGTCGCGGTTCTGTTCGCGCCACTGCGCGGTGAGCTTTCCCTCGAAGGCGTGTTTCAGCAGCGCCTGACGATAAACCTTGAGTTGTGCCTGCGCGGTCTTCAGGTTTTCGATGCCCTTGTCCAGCTCGGAAAACAGCTCCTCGATTTTGGCGACGACGGCCCGCTGGGCGGGCAAGGAAGAAGGAAGAAAAAAGGCGAATGAAGAAATGTCCTTAGGTCGCACTGCCGGATATAGCGCACCTTGAACACACAGGCACATCTCATCAATAAATTTACGGGTTTGCACTAAATAGAACAGAAATTTTGGCTCAACACATTTTGAGCGCAGGACGTGAAATCCGGTTGAGCCGATTGCACTATGAAACTCGGGTGTTACCAATGCAACTGCATTCAGGTTCGGGCGGGTCATGGATACAAGAACATCCCCATTTTGAAGAACCTGTTTTGCCCGGCTTGGTGCTGCCGCCGACTCGATGACATTCGATTCGGCAATGATTTTCTTTTCACGGTCTACGCTGCCGATGTCTACGTAAACGAAAGACTTGCCTCTTGGCCCGCTCTTATCCACCGTTGCTTCGGTTACATCCCCGAGCGTCACCCTTTCTTCACTCATCCTTCTACCTTCTTCCTTCCATTCTCCTTCGCCTTCCGAATAATGGTGACGAAGATAGCAATGAGTTCATCCGTCTCCTGTCGCAAATCCTTCAGCCGCGCAGCTTCAACAATGCCGCCTTCTTCCAAAAGCTCCAGCCAATACGCTGTTTCTTCAAGTTCCTTGAGGCAATCGCCCGCCTTGGCAATAAACTCCGCCCGGCTGCGCCCCCGGTAAGCTTCGCGATAATTCGCACCAACGGAAGTGCCGGAACGCAACACCTGCTTCCCCAATACCTGCGCCTCGGTTGTCTTGGGCAAAGCGGTAAACATGCGGACAATGCGCAACGCAAATGCCTTTGTGCGCAACCGCAAATCGTTGCCCGAGCTTTCTTCCTTCATCCTTCCGCCTTCATCATTTTACCTTTCGCCCTTGCGATAAAACACCACTCCCACGCGCTCGATATGCTCGCGCAATGCGGGATTTTCAATTTTTCCAAACAAAGATAAATCGACGGTATGGGGAATCGATGATTCATCCAATGCCCAGGCCACCTCAGACAGCACTTTGCTATTCAGTGCATCTCCTATTAGAGTCAGGTCAATATCCGAGCCGTTTTTGTAATTTCCTTTTGCACGCGAACCGTAGATCACCGCCTTTTCGATCTGCGGATGCTGACCGAGAATCTGGCGGATGGTGGCGCAGGTTGTTTCCGAGAGACCAAATTCCATCAATTTTTCTGAGCGCTACGCTGTGAAAAGTTGGTGTACAGCAACTGAAATTCCGGGAAAAATCGCGTTAAAATTTCGGAGTAAATCTGCTCGGCGGTATCTTTGTCATAGGCATGCGAGGTCAGGTTTCTGTATTTAATCATCTCCATCCAGGTCTCACCATCAGCAATGAGGCCGCGCTTGAAGGCTTCGCGCGTGGTGTCGCGAGAGCCAATCAAACCAACATGCCCCTGAAGTTCAAGATAGTCCTTAAGAAGATTCCACGCCAGTTCATGGGTGTATTCAAACCCCTGAATGACGCCCTGTTTTTCCAGCTTGGTTAGCGACCTGTCATTCGCCAGCTCCAGACTTTCCTTGAGCTCATGAAACGCCTTGCTGTAGTTATCGAATCTCTGTTTCCAGCGTATGTCTTGTGTGTTCATGCGACCAGTACCTCGTTGAATTTTTCTGCGCCGCCGGAGTGGTGTTTCATCACCACACAATGGGTGCTGAATAAGCTGCAAACGCATGATCGGCAGTGATGATGGTCATGCCCGCATTATGGCTTGAGAAATGATGAGTCGGTCAAACGGGTCTTTGTGATGCGGCGGCAGTTGAGCTAGATTGCTGATGTGCGAAAGCTCAATCGGCAATAAATGGATATTATTTTCTTGCGTGTTTTTTTGCACCAATTCTTCAAGTGGCATTGCCAAGGATAATTTATCCAACTGGCATTTTATTTGCATTTCCCAAGGGGATGCCATGCTCAAATAAAACTCATGTGCCCCAGAGTTGCACAAGTCTTTCACTGTGTTGGAAAGTCGCTCCGGGTCGTGGTTGAGCCAGAGAAAAACGTGGGTGTCCAGCAACAACTTCATAGCTTGCCTTCCAACCAAAAACTATCCGGCAAGGGTTCATTAAAGTCATCGCTCATTATTATTTGTCCTTGAAACAAGCCGAGTTTCATCGACTTCAAGGGCGGTGCAATTTCTTCATACATGACAATCACGCGTGCTTTTTGAGCGTGTACCGTTTGGGGCAATTGCAAATGAATTTGCTGGTTGTGGTCAATTTCCACAGGGAATTCGATAGCGTGCATGGTGGTTTCTCCTTCGAGCCGATGGTGCATTTTAATACAAGCAGACAGTCGTTATGGTCACTCAAGCGGGTGTGGCGCGCAATTCGCCCTCCATTAAATCCCCCCTAGCCCCCCTTTTACACCCAAAGGGTGCAAGAACCTCTGCGAGGCAAAGTGGGGAACAAAAACCAGTGCAGTGGAATTGCTTGTCTTCCCCACTTTGAAAAAGGGGGGCTAGGGGGGATTTATTTTACGCCACCAACACTTCATTCAATTCATCCAGCAGCGGTTCCATCTTCGCACCGAACAACTGATACATCCTGCCCAGCCCGCCCTGACTGTCGAACGGCGTCATGTCGAGGTCGTCGCGCTCGATGTGGATGGAATTGGCGACGTGGTCGCGCACCATGCGCAGCCAGTCCATCTGTTCCTCGTTGAATTTATCTGTGCCGCCGGAGTGATGTTTCATGATCCAGTTCTGAAAATTACGGCGCACTACGGCGTCGTAGTTGGTGAGGGTTTCGTCTAGGCCGCAGGCGCGGCGGATCAGCGCGACCAGCGCGGTGAGTTCGCTGATGGGTTGCCCCTTGTAGTTATCGAGCTGGGCGTAGGCCTGCCACACGCGCACCGGGGCGAGTTTGGGTTTGTCGGTTTTGAGCTTGTCCAGCACTTGGCGAATCATGTCGTAGGTGATTTCGCGGCGGCGGAAGGGCTGGTCGAAGAAAATGGTGAGTGCAGCGATGTGGTCGCGCTGGCTTTTCAGGTAGTCGGTGAATTCGTCCACGAAGGCCTGCGCCTGGCTGCTGGCGTCTTTGTCCCATCCGGCGCGCAACACGCTGTCGAGGTTGTCGTGGTCGATGGTTTGTTCCTTGTCGCGGCGGATGCTGTCTATCAGCTCGACCAGTTCGCCGTTGAGCGCGCGGGCGGCTTCACCCACCAGTTGGCTTTGCGCCAGCTCGCGCTGCGCATCGCCGGGGTCGCTGCCGATGGGTAGTAGTCGTTGCGGAAAGCGGACAGTACAGACTTGGCATCTTCCACTTTGGAAGTGATCTTCTTGCAGAACTGGTTACCCTCGCCGAATTCCTCGCGCACGGTCTGGATGATGTCGTCGGCGTGGCTGTCGGTCTTGGCGAAGATCAGGGTCTTGGGAACTTCCTTACGCCCCGGAAAAATCTCCGGCAGCTTGTCACGGAAGGTGCGGATGATGGTGCGGATCTGGTCGGGGTTGACGATGTTGCGGTCGAGCTGGGTGGCGGAATAAGCTTCGTCTTCGTCCTGCTGCTCCCAGCGTTTTTTTGCGCGTGAGTTTTTCGCACCGCTCGACCTGCTGCTGGGCGCTGATCTGCGCGCCCTGTTGGGTGATCTGCGTTTCGATCACATAAACTTCATTGCCGACGTTAACGCCATCGGCCACGGCCTTTTCATGGCTGTAGTCGCTGACCACGTTCTTCTTGAAAAAGCCGTAGGTGCGATTGTCGGGCGTGGCGGTGAGGCCGATCAGGCTGGCATCGAAATAGTCGATCACCTGTTGCCACAGGTTGTAGATGGAGCGGTGGCATTCGTCGATGTAGATGAAGTCGAAAAACTCCGGCGGGATTTTCTCGTTGTAGACGACGGGGAGCGGTTCAGGTGACTTAAACCCCTCCCGGCCTCCCCTTGTCAGGGGAGGAGCTGCATCTGCACTCCCCCTGACAAGGGGGAGCTGGAGGGGGTTTGTTCTTAACAAATTGTTGAAGTTAAGTTCTGCCGGATTCACTTCTTCCGCCGCTTCGTCCAACTCGGTGCCTTTAAGGATAGAGTACAGGCGCTGGATGGTGCTGATGCACACCTGGCTATCCTTGGCGACGAAAGAGGACTTCAGCCGCTGCACGTTGTATAGCTCGGTGAACTTGCGGTTATCGTCGATGGGCACATAGGACATCATTTCCTGCTCGGCCTGTTCACCGAGGTTTTTGGTGTCCACCAGAAACAATATCCGCTTGCCGTGCGCGTGCTTGAGCAGCCGATAGATCGAGGTGATGGCGGTGTAGGTTTTGCCCGCGCCGGTCGCCATCTGAATCAGCGCGCGCGGGCGGTCGGCCTTGAACGAGGCTTCCAGATTGGTTATGGCGGTTTCCTGGCAATCGCGCAGGCGCAATTCCTTGGCTGGCAGATGGTTCGGATTCAGCAGCGGAATGTGGTGCAGGCGTTAACGCAGGCTAACATCTTGCGACAGCCATTCCTTGAGCGTTTCCGGACGGTGAAAGCTGAACACTTCGCGCGAACGCGGCTTGGGGTCGCGGCCATCGGTGAAACGGGTAATGATGCCGGTGCTCTCGTAGAGGAAGGGCAGCGGCTCTTTGTTGTTCACCCACTTGAGTTTGGCTGCGGCGTAGCCTGCGGTCTGCGTTTCCACTTCGGTGATTTTGTGGCCTTGTTCCTCGCGCTTAGCCTCGATCACGCCCACAGCCTTCTTGTCCACGAACAGCACATAGTCCGCCGGCCCGACATCGGTTTGATATTCGCGTACTGCCTGACCCATACCTGCATTCAGGTCAATCTTATTGGCGGATTGAACAACCCAGCTCGCCTGCTTGAGCAGCGCGTCGATGTTGTCGCGGGCTTTTTGTTCTGGGTTCTGGTTTTCAGTCATTGAACAAGCCGCAGGCTAATCAATTTCAGGGGGCGCGTTTGAAGCGATACACCGCCATGCTGCCGAGCAGATTCGGCAACAGTTTAACCTCGCTGTCGCCGGTCATCACGCGCCGGTCGAGGATGTGCATTTTGTAGCTGTCGCAGAATGCTTCGAAGTCGTGCAGCGTGCACAGGTGCACGTTGGGCGTGTCGTACCACTGATAGGGCAGGTCTTCCGACACCGGCATGTTGCCGCGCAGGATATTGATGCGGTTGCGCCAGTAGCCGAAGTTGGGGAAGCTGACGATGCCTTGGCGTCCGACGCGCAGCATTTCCTGCATCAGCGGTTCGGTGTGGCGCGTGGCCTGCAGCGTCTGCGACAGGATGACGAAATCAAAGGCGTTGCTCTCAAAACCGGACAGGCCGGATTCCAGATTGCTCTGGATTACATTCACGCCGTTGCGGATACACGCCACGATGTTCGCGTCGCTGATTTCCACGCCGTAGCCGCGCACCTTGCGCGTTTCTTTCAGGTAGCGCAGCAGGCTGCCGTCGCCGCAACCGAGGTCGAGCACCGACGCACCTTGCGGGATCCACGCCGCGATCGCGGCGAAGTCCGGGCGGGCGGCTGCGAGTTCGATGGGGTCGTGTGAGCTCATGGCTTGAGACCCAAATGAGCCACGGATGAACACGGATAAACACGGATGAACAGCGTGCTTTTATCTGTGTAAATCCGTGTTAATCCGTGGCTAGTATGTTTTTCCAGATTCATGCGGAAATCTCCTGAGCCATGCGCTCGAGATACGCGCGCATCACATCGTGGTAATGCTCGTGCGGCATCAGGAACGAGTCGTGTCCGTGCGCCGAGGAAATTTCGGCATAGCTCACGTTGCGGCGGTTGTGCAGCAGCGTGTTGACGATCTCGCGCGAGCGATCCGGCGAGAAGCGCCAGTCGGTGGTGAACGACAGCACCAGAAAATCTGCGCGCGCGGCGGCGAAGGCCTTGTCCAGACTGCCGTCGCAGGCGCGCGCCGGGTCGAAATAATCCAGCGCCTTGGTCATCAGCAGATAGGTGTTGGCATCGAAATACGCGGCGAATTTGTCGCCCTGATAGCGCAGGTAGGATTCGATCTCGAACTCGATGTCGTAGCTGTAACCGAGCTTGCCCGAGCGCAGGCTGCGCCCGAATTTGTCCGCCATCGCGTCGTCGGAAAGATAGGTGATGTGGCCCAGCATGCGCGCCAGGCGCAGACCGCGCGTGGGCACCACGCCGTGTTCGTAGAAATTGCCGCCGTGGAAATCCGGGTCGGTCAGAATCGCGTTGCGCGCCACGTCGTTGAAGGCGATGTTCTCCGCGGTCAGGTGCGGCGCGGTGGCAATGGCCAGCACATGGCGCACGCGCTCCGGGTAGGACAGCGACCACTGCATCGCCTGCATGCCGCCTAGACTGCCGCCCATCACGGCGGCGAATTGCTGGATGCCGAGCAGGTCGGCCAGACGTGCCTGCGACTCCACCCAGTCTTCCACGGTCACCACCGGGAAGCTTGCGCCATACGGTTTTCCGGTTTGCGGGTCGATGCTGGAAGGGCCGGTGGAGC
>Ga0315270_10000096_pt1 | contig 47129 bp, 45 predicted proteins | sample C1_bottom_MG_FD_204932 | JGI IMG/M metagenome (GOLD analysis project Ga0315270, IMG submission 204932) | Sediment microbial communities from Yellowstone Lake, YNP, Wyoming, USA - C1_bottom | ecosystem: Environmental > Aquatic > Freshwater > Lake > Sediment | place: USA: Wyoming | collected... | reverse complement strand
GTAAGGCCTGACCGTTCGCAGTAACAGCAGTAAATCTAGCGGGTTGAAGTCCCGTCTGGGGAGTTGTCCGTACACCCCGGTAGCATGAGGAAGCGGCATCGTGGTAACACGGTGTCGTGAGTTTCCAAACAGCAAGACAACAGGCCGTAACGCAAGTGAACCTACACGTAGCCTCGTCAATTAGTTGGAGAAGCCGACCCTGTGGTCAGAAGGGGAAGGTCGCTGGATGTGCGCTGAAATAACGGAAGTGGCGCACATCGTCTCCCGGGGTAGCAGGGTCGGCATGTTGTCGAAGATTTATTGCCCAGTGCTGGAGACCCGGTGCGGTGGTGGGGAGACCATCGACTGTTGCGTATAAGGAAACGAAAACGCCGCAGGCCGTAGCGGGAGTCGGAGGGGTTCATAGTACCGTTTGAGACCGAGGGACAACATAACCCCGGACGAGGGAAGGAACCCTGCTTTGTTCATGCAACCAAAGAGTGAAGGAGAAGGGGATTGCAAAGTGCTAACAACCCCTGAAGCAATCAGGACACTACAGAGGAAGCTCTACACCAAGGCCAAGCAAGACCCGGCCTATCGCTTCTATGCGCTATATGACAAGGTGTGGCGGGCGGACATCCTCATGTTCGCCTACTGCCTTGTCCGTGCCAACAAAGGAAGTCCCGGTGTTGATGGGACAAACTTCGAGGCCATAGAGCAAAAGACAGGGATAGACACGTTTTTGTCGGAACTGGCCCAAGACCTGAAAAACAAAACCTACCACCCCAGTCCGGTACGGCGCGTCATGATCCCCAAAGCGGACGGCAGCATGCGCCCGCTCGGGATACCGACGATCCGCGACCGGGTAGCCCAGATGGCGGTGAAGCTGGTTATTGAACCGATATTTGAAGCGGATTTCTGCCCGAACTCCTACGGATTCAGGCCAAAGAAATCTGCCCATGATGCGGTCGATGAAATAGCGGAAGCGCTTCATCAAGGCTACACCCAAGTCATCGATGCCGACCTGTCGAAATACTTTGACAGCATTCCTCACGCCAAACTGCTGACTGTCGTAGCCGAGCGCATCGTTGACAGTGCGATCCTGCACGTAATCAAACTATGGCTCAAAGCGCCGGTCATTGGAGAGGATAAGGACGGCACCAGGAAGAATGTGGGCGGTGGCAAAGCCAACAGCAAAGGTACGCCGCAAGGCGGAGTAATATCGCCGCTGTTGTCGAATTGCTACCTGCATCTGCTTGACCGGATATGGGTGAAGCATCAACTACCCTGGAAACTGCGTGCGCGAATCGTCCGCTATGCGGATGATTTTGTGGTGCTGTGTGCGGGCAAAGTTGATGCGCCGTTGGTGGCAGTACGGCACGTACTGGATCGTCTTGATCTCACGCTGAACGAGACCAAGACTCGCATCGTTGATGCCAGACAAGAAAGCTTCAACTTCTTGGGTTTTGAAATAAGGATGAGCAAGGGGTTGAAGTCGGGCAAGAGTTATCCGCATGTCTGCCCGGCTGCAAAATCGCTTGCGAAAATTAAAGAACGTATAACGCAATTGACCGTGCGGGAACGCACACCGATACCGATGGAAGATATTGTCGGGAGTATGAACGCCACCCTTCGCGGGTGGGCGAACTACTTCCATTATCGCAACTCTAGTAGAGTATTGGAAAAGGTGAAGACGCATGCAGAAGAACGCTTGCGAACACATCTGATGAAACGTCACAATGTCAAGGATCGTGGAACCGGCATGGGTCGGTTCCCGAGACAACAGCTTTATACGCACTATGGGTTATACAAGGTTCCGACAACAGCGGGCTGGAAATCGGCGCATGCCTAGTGTGAAGAACATCGGAAAGCCGTGTGCGGGAAAACTGCATGCACGGTTTGATGAGGGAGGGCAGGCGAGAGCCTGTTTTCTACTCTACCCCGTGGCTTTTGGACCCCCGTGGCTTTTGTGTGACCCCCGTGGCTTTTGTGACCCCCGTGGCTTTTGTTCCAGTGATCCAGATTTGCAAAAAGTCCCCCAGGCATTATTGCGCGCAGGTGAAAAAGCACGTGAACTTGAAAAGCAAACGGGTACCCAAGTTATTGTTCGTCGATCATCCTTAGCTGCGTTGAATAAATCAAAATAATGTCAATTGTCAGGCCTGACCTTCGTGGCTCTCTCTTTGTACTTGAACGCCTATTTAACGGAGTCTTATCTATATGAGCCACCTGAAACAACAATCGATAGCTTTCGTTTTTTTACTCACCTTGGCGCCTGTCTCGGTTACCCAGGCAAAGGAATGTGACAGGCCACAAACCAGCGAGGAGGTGGCGCGTTGTTTGGGCAATGAATTGCGTCAGTCAGACGTAAAAATAAACGACATTTATCAACAGTTGATGGTAAGTTTTGATGAAACGGGCCGCAAGAGACTGCGCGACGAACAACGCGCATGGCTCAAGGAGCGCGATGAGGTTTGTATACTGGATAGACGCGAAACCAATCGCGAAAAGTGGTTGCTCGAGACGCTCAAGGATTATCGCAAGACGGTTTGCGTGACACGCTATGCACGATTTCGCACCGCCGAGCTTGAAAAATTATTCGCCAATCAAAAGTTAGCCCAGGCAAAGCCGAACGACCCTTCCAGCCAATCACCACAAAAGACAGAACAATCCAAATATCAAATTGTCTCGCCGTCGATTCGCAATCATGCGCTTTGGTATTTCGACGTGACTGTTAATGCGCGCGATATCGCGCGCCTTGGCTTGAACGCACTCTGGATGGGGTGCTGGGAAGGGAAAACCAATACTTCGGTAGGCACTCTTGTTCAAGTTCGCGATGTGAAGGGTGCTTCGGGAAATCTACGTTACGGATTTGCGCTTGATCTTGATGTAGGCCGGCTCTACATTAGTGTGGATGGCGCGTGGCCGAACGGCGAGCCGGGAAGCATGCGAGGTGTGCCTGCGCAAGCCGGTGGCGAATACAAGTGCGGCGCCGAATCAACCACGCCCATTGGCCCGCTAATTGAACGTGGATTATTGAACGTCAATTATGGCATTCCCCACTCGTTTCCATACCACATACCTTCAGGATATCTCGCCTTTGACGCATCACTCGGGAATTTTGTTTCGTTTCGTCAGATGGAATTACATTATTTGAGTAATGTTTGGCCGGAAGAACGCAGCTACAATTCGCCACTGTTGCCCTCACGCGAGGCGGTCGGCAAGGAAGAGACCATCCGGGCAATGGCAGCAAACCACGATCGTGGCTTGCTTGCGCTAGGTTATGAAAGTGGCGATGTAGCGGTGTTTGATCTTGTGAACGGAAAAGAATTTCGTCGATTCAAAGCACATCCCCACCGCATTGGTACACTACGCTTCTCACAAAGCGCTAGTGTACTTTTTTCGAATTCCGAATTTGATACTGTTGCGAAGGTTTGGAACGTCAATACTGGTGAAAAATTAAAGACCTTCGAGATCGGCCCCATGACTGGCAAGGGATCAGCGTTCGATTTCGGCGATCCGGGATGGATATTTGCCAGTGATCAGGGACCGCTGATTTATGATCTTATAAGGGATAAGTTAATAAAAATAGAAGACAGTAGTCACCCGCAGTCACTGCGCTCGGTGGCTGTCGACTCAATGTCGCATCATATTGTCGGAGGCGATGGCCCGTTGGTTCTGTACGAATATGGGGGAAAATCAGGTGGCGATTCCGTACAAATAAAAAAAATAGCTGAAGCTCCAAATAATTATCCAAAGGATTGGCTCCTTGCCGTGGTGTATGCTTCGGATAAGCGCTCAATTTATTCAGTTTCCAGATTTGGGCACGTGAAAAGATGGGATGCGCGGGACTTGTCGCTTATCGCACATTATGATTTAGGCATAATCGTTTATGACGTGGCAATCAGGCCTGATAGTAGCCAGTTCGTGGTTGAGGGGGCGAAACGCAACCTCGACGGACTTTGCGCTGACCGTGAGGGTCCGGCGGTTCGAACAGTGATCGTCGTAGTGAATACGCAAGATGGCGCTTTTAGACGTGCTTCACCACCGATCATGGAGTATCACGCTGCGGCGTATTTAGGTTCAGACCGGCTGGTTGTCGGGGAGGGCAATCAAACGGCGTTGCTCGATCTTGCCACGTTCCAACCCCCGAAAAATCAGCCCGACATAATTGGTGCAGGCAAATTGATTGTCTGCCCTAAAAGCAACTAAGGTTCAATAAATGGTAATGATCAATCCGCGCGCAATATTGTGTTTACGGGTTGCGGTAAGGCGGCCATCTGGCAGTCCGGGTTGGGCTGGTGCTTGTTCATTCTCTGTTTAAGCCGGGACTGGATGGCAAAGAAAGCTGAATATAGGGTAAAGTAAATGTGCTCAGCATGGCAATAGTATTAAGACGTAGCATGAGCATCATGTGGTCAGCAACATCACGGGTCAGCAACATCACGGGTCAGCAACATCACGGGTCAGTTCTAATATCCCAACACTTTCATCGTTCAATCAATTGGCTCTACAGTTAATACAATAATTCATATGATCTCTCAAAATATAAAGCACAAAAATATTAAGGACCCTGACGCGATGATCGCTGATAAGGCATTAAATATTGCTCAGGGTATCAAGCAGGGAAACCAGACTAAAACTCAAACCAAGCTGGTCGCACAGGGCATTGGTAAAGGTATCGAACTCTATAAAAAGCAACAAAATGAAAAACAACGTGACATTGAAAAAAATAAGAAAAAAGAGTTAAAAAATAAAGCCAATATTGAAAGAAATTTTGGCCAGGCTAACCCAACCCAGAAAAAAACATTCATTACACAAGCTAATATTGCGTGGGGGCTGCTTTTATTGTCCTGGTTATTTTTTATAATTTATTTCTTTAAATAAATTTTTTTAAATTCAAAGGCGAATTAATCTCCCCTTCACCCTGAACCTTGCGGAGTAAGCATGATGAAAAAAATCCTGATGGTATTGGCTTTGTTGATAACAGGCTGTGTCGGCCTGCCTGAAAACGTTAAACCAGTTGAACATTTCAATGCGGATAAATATCTCGGCAAGTGGTATGAGATCGCCAGGCTGGATCATTCATTTGAGCGCGGCCTCTCCAAGGTAAGTGCCAGTTATAGTATGCGAGAAGACGGTGGTATCCGCGTGATCAATCGCGGATATGACGCACAAAAACAAAAGTGGAATGAAGCCGAGGGCAAGGCATACTTTGTGAATAGCGCCGACCAGGGTTATCTGAAGGTGTCTTTCTTCGGTCCATTTTATGGCTCCTATATCGTGTTTGAACTGGATCATGACAATTACCAGTATTCACTGGTGAGCGGGCCGGATAAATCCTATTTGTGGATTTTGTCGCGCACACCCCAGATGAATCAGGAGATTCAAAAGCGTCTTGTCGAGAAAGCGGCTGCATTAGGGTTTGATAAGGCTAATCTGATCTTTGTCGAGCAAGACAAATAGGTGTCAAAAATGGGGTCAGACTCTCATGGCACTCGGTTAAGCATTTTTTCCCCTCGCCCCTCTGGGGAGAGGGGTTGGGGGAGAGAGGAAAACTCACGCGAAGTGGCGATTCCACCCTCTCCCCAGCCCTCTCCCTCAAGGGAGAGGGAGCTTGCTTGTAATACAGAGTGCGTCCCTCGCGCTTAATCGAGTGACATGAGGGTCGATCAATTTAATAATCATGAAATATTTCCTTTCCCTTGCAGTGGTACTCAGCCTTGTCCTCGGTATCGGGACCGGCCAGGCCCGGGCAGGGTTGATCGATCTGGGTATCGGCCTGGGGTTCGCCAACTCAGCTGACAGTAGTGGATTTGAGGGCGGCTGGGACTTGATGGGCGGATATGAGTGGTGGGAGGTTCAAGACTGGAATATTGGCGGCCAGTTGCACCTGATCAGGGGCTGGACGGACAAGAGCAAGTTCAACGACTATCCAGTTGAGACGACCATGTTCTTCAAGTCAACTGCGCTGTTGGCTACGGCACGACCCAGGCATGAATGGTTGGACTTGTTGCAGCTTAAAGCGGGATTGGTGAATGCGGATTTCAAGACGCTGGAGATGGAAGGCAGCGGAACCGGGCTTGCCTTGGGTGCAGGGATTGTAATGGGCACCGATACGTTCAGGTTTCATTTGTTGGACATAGAAGAATACTGGGTTGGTGGTCACCGATTTACTACTTTTTCGATCAGTATCGGTTTGCTCTCAAAATAATCCAAAACCATCGGTGATGTCAGACTCTATTGATCTTTTATTTTAATTTACGGCTGCTTCCCGATGAATTTTATCATTAGTATGGAGGCGGGCACCGGCGCAATTCACGGGCTCAGGCTTTACATCTGACGTCAAAAAAAATGTATACAGAATCAAACTGATCAGCAGCGCATTTCATTTGAAGTGGTGAAATAAATAGATCTAATAAATAAATGCAATCGGAGTGGGACCACGTTTCCTGATTTAAATTCTGCGAGAGGTATTAACACCAGCGTATGATGTTTCGGAATATTTTGCAGGAGTAGCCAGATGACAAGGTCACGTATGGTCTTACTGATGGTACTGGGTGCCATTGTTGTCGCGTTCGGCGTGGTAACTTACCTTTATCAGCGCGACATCGGGCAGGCCCGTGAGCGGCTCGCAAACGACAGCCGGGTTGTACAAACCGCCTGTGGTCCAATCGAATATGCGGAGGCCGGTTCCGGTACGGCAGTGCTGGTGGTGCATGGCGCTGGCGGCGGCTTCGATCAGGGTATGGATATAGCCGCCCCCTTGGTGGGGCGCGGTTTCCATGTGATCGCCATGTCGCGTTTCGGTTATCTGCGCACCCCGATGCCGGCTGACGCTACACCCGCCGCACAGGCCGATGCGCATGCCTGCCTGCTTGATGCTTTGCACATCCAGCGTGCGGCGATTTTCGGCATATCGGCTGGCGCACCCTCATCACTGCAATTTGTATTGCGCCATCCTCAGCGCACCACTGCGCTGGTGCTACTGGTGCCGGGCACATATGCGCCTTCGCGCAATGCAGGCTCAAATCAAATGGTTGCACCGGTAGGGACGGCGTTCCTTCTTGATACGGCATTGCGTTGGGACTTCCTGTTCTGGGCGGGGCTTAAGCTGGTGCCAGACAGCATGACGCAGATCCTGCTCGGCACGGATCCGGCCCTTGTTTCAAGCGCGAGCCGTGAAGAGCAGGCAAGGCTTGCTATGGTGAAAGATCATATTTTACCGATAAGCCCACGCCGAGCCGGCCTGCTCAATGAAGCCAAAATAATGTCGGCGCTCGAACGTTACCCCCTTGAACGCATCACTGCCCCAGTGCTCACCCTCAGCACGCAGGATGATTTGTACAAAACCTACGAGGCTGCACGTTACACAGCCGAAGAGATTAACGGTGCGCGTTTCGTCGGTTATCCAAACGGTGGGCACCTGCTGGTTGGGCACCAGCAACAGGTGATGGATGAGATCGTGCGCTTTCTGAAGTAGCGGTTTGAAAGTTGTGTGCAATATCAGGGTGGGTTTGACGTCAGTTGGACATCAATCGGGCCAGACTCCTTCGGTATTCAATTCTATTCTAAGGCTGCTATGGAGGGCAGAATGAGTGCAAAGGTTGATGAATTTTTAGGAAAAGCAAAAAAATGGCAGGCGGAAATGGCTAAGCTAAGAGAGATTGCGCTGGACTCTGCGCTGACGGAAGAGTTGAAGTGGGGCAAGCCTTGTTACACGTTTCAGAACAGTAATATCGTCCTAATTCATGGCTTCAAGGAATACTGTGCGCTGCTGTTTTTTAAAGGCGCCTTGTTGAAGGATGCCAGGGGTATTCTGGTTACGCAAACCGAAAATGTACAGGCGGCGCGCCAGATTCGCTTCACCGGCGTGCGTGAAATTGACAAGTTGAAGCCAACCATTAAAGCCTGTATTCGTGAAGCCATCGAAGCGGAAAAGGCCGGTTTGAAAGTGAATTTAAAAAAGACGGCTGAATTTACGATGCCTGAAGAATTTCAACATAAACTGAATGAAAGTCTTGCGCTGAAAACCGCGTTTGAAGCTTTAACACCAGGGCGTCAAAGAGCATATCTGCTACATTTTGGTTCTGCTAAACAAGCCAAAACGCGGGAATCCAGAATCGAAAAATGTTTAGCGCGGATACTGGGGGGTAAGGGCTTGGATGATTAGTACATCCGATGCGTTTAAAACTCAAAAACAATTAGATTTAACTCATTTGATTTTCATTGCTGATCTACGGCTGCTTCCTGATGAATTTGATCATTAGCACCAGGGTAGGCAGTAGCATCACTAACCCCGCTAACATAAACAACCAGCCGGAATAAGGGAAGCGCAACCTCTCCGGCAAGATATCCAGATTCACCTGCAGCTTGGCAATGCCTATGCCGATCAGGGTCAGCGCGAGTGTGTCCATGATCATCAACTTGATGAGCAGTGCAAGTTTATTTTCTGGGTTCATGTTATTAATTCAATACGGTGTGAAAGAGAACGTTACCTGCTGCGTACAGGTAACGTTCCTTCTATTGGACGCGGCTTATTGTGTTTCCCAATTGCCGGAACGTTTTGGATTGAGTGCAGCTTCGTTGCCCCAAACTTTTCTGGCCAGCTTTTCATCGCGGCTTATTCCTGTCAAACCCCAATAAGGCATGACTCCAGGCTGATTCTCGCAGTTTTTGTAGCGAGCGGCTTCCACGGCGAGCATGGATTTGTGTATGGAGTCGCAACCGACCACCGTCACATCTTTAAATACATCACAGCTATAGGCCGACGCATCCACTTTTCCATTCTTTATAAAGGTGGAGGGTTCTACGGCATGCGCGCCACGGGGTGAGCCGGCAACCCATGTGTAAGGTGCGGGGGTTTCCGCTTCTTTACCACGTGCGTCGATGAAAACTCCTTTATCAAAGTTTGTCCAGAACTCTTCGTCTGTCATGTAAACTTTTTCTGGAGCACCGGTGAATTGAAATTGGCCATTACAGGTGGTGTTTTGCTCTCGTATACCCGATCCATCATTCAATACCCAGGCTGTGCCACCGTGTGAGCGAATGTCATAGGCAACGCGTAGCGAAGCTGCAAGGCCTCCGGCAGCCTCAGGCCAGGCTGGAACCAGCGTGACTTCTTTGGCATTACCTGCAATTTTGCTGAGTAATGTTTCCCATTGTGTTTTGGATAAAGGCAATTTTGGCTCCTTGACAGTGAGCGTCTTGCCACGGATAGTAAACGAGCCGGGTTGACGGATGCTATCCCAATCGAGCACGCCGCAATCCGGTTTGCCCGTTTTTACCAATTTTATTGTGATGCCCCTGGGCTCATCTACCAGTATTGAGCTTGCAGTCGCTACATTGTAAATACCAATAAACCATACAGCGAACAGAATGCTTACGATACGTTTCAATATTGAATTCGTCATAAATTTCTCCGTTGTGATTAGGAAATTGTTACATCGCCGCTATGGCGACGCAGAGCATGTTGCAGACAAATTTTCTATAGGGCAACCTTTAACTGATTAATTTAATAAAATATACATAAAAGAGACAAAAATTCAGGGGGGGTTGAAATTTAAGGGGCAGGAGTGAGGAGTTGACCGGAAAAAAATCAATTTTGACTCCATTGGTTTAATCGAGGGCGGGAATCGCCGGATTTGATTGCTCACTTATTTGGGGTATGTTTAGTCTAAGGGGCATAGCCAGTTTATTATTACAACATTAACTGTGCCATATTCCCGGGTGTAATGGATGTTGTAATGCTGCAAAATGCATTTACTGATTTTTTCCCTTCGTACTTTACCTTGGGGAAAATTATTTAATACTGATATTGCTGATCATTAAAGTGAAGTTTAAGCAGTAGAGAAAAACACTATAAATCGGGAGTCAGACTGAAGTTGCCCAGTTATTTTATGAGCACATATTTCGCACCCCTGGAGAGGATGATGACGATGCTAGCAGCAAACAACAGGTCATTAAAAAGATTCTTTCTGCTGCTGCTTGCATTATCTCTTCCTCTCTGGATAGTCGGCTCGATTTACGATGTTCAAATCTTTCCTGGGTTTAATCTGTATCAGCTCCCGCTTGCAATGCCGATGGTCGCTGCACTGATTCTGATTTACCGGGAAAACGGGAAAGTCGGCGTTGTTGCGCTTTTGAAAAGAACCTATGACTTCCGTCTCATCAAGGCCAAAGCCTGGTTACTTCCCATGTTGCTTGTTTATCCCAGCATGGGTTTTCTGGCCTATTGGATATTGCGCTACACGGCAACGGAAATTCCGGAACCTCACTTCACATGGTTTATGCTTTTTAATTTCATTGCCATATTCTTCATGACCTATGGCGAGGAACTGGGCTGGACAGGCTATGCCCTTGACGCAATGCAACAGCACTGGAGTGCGCTTAATTCAGGCATTATCCTTGGTCTTGTGTGGGCGGGTATGCATGTGCCGATTTTCATCATTAACGGATATGCATTCGGGTGGATTTTCTGGCATGCGCTTTATACGGTGGCGGGCCGGGTTTTGTTCGTGTGGGTTTATAACAATGCTGGCAAGAGTTTGTTTGCGATGGCGTTGATGCACTCGACCTTTGGCTTGTTCTGGAGTTTATGGTCATCGGAAAATATGCATCGCGCCGTACCTTTTTACGACCCGCGCATCATGGCCTTTATCGCCCTGTTTTATGTTGTGATTGTGACGTTTTTGTGGGGCTCCAGGACTTTGGCTCAGTATCGATTCAGGAGCGGCACGTTGCGCAGTAACAAGTGATAGATAGCATCGCACTTTGAAATTTAACCAACAGGCAGCCTGAACATGTTTGAACTCCCTTCCATGTGGAACATTGTTATCACCACCGTCGTATTCTTCATTGCCGTTTGGTACTTCAGACGATGGCTAGATGAGCAAGGCTTACCCAAGGGAATGACGCGTAGCCTGCTGATTTTCGTGCTGGCTTATATGGTATCGTGGGGGACTGGAGCAGTGGTAGACTGGTTGCTGAAACAAGGGGCTACATCACTTTAATGCTGCAGGGGATGAGTTCAGCTATTGTCAAGTTTTAATACGGAGTTGTTTCCGAAATTTGCTATTATAAAAACACTTATTCTAGATAATTCGCATGGATAACGAAAAGCACTTGCCAATCCCTCAAGAAACAAAAGTCTTGGCCGTTCCCGGGCAGCAAGTGAGTCTGGTGTCGCGTGGTCTGGATGTGCTCAAGATTATTAACTCCGATGCAGATGACGATAACAATGCAGCGCGGCAATGGGAGCTGGGCTGCGAATATATGAAGGGCAGTGAAGCCGAGCGCGATTATGAGCGGGCTTTTTACTGGTTTTGTAATGCCGCCGAGCAGGGGCATGCCGAAGCCCAATTCGCTCTGGGTACTTTGTATGCCGCTGGAGATGGGGTAAAAAAGAACGATGAGCTTGCGATTGCGTGGTTTCGCAAAGCTGCTGATCAGGGGCATGCCTGGGCAAAACGCTATCTTGCCGAGATGTATTAACTTGCCAACAAGATTGAACCGCTGATATATCCGCGCAGCACTGTTCACGTGCTTGAAGTTGGTGGAGCAAAGCTGGGCAAATTTGTATCTGGATTAAAATATTTTGGTAATTCGATCTGTGATAAATGAATAGGGGCGTCATGGATAGTGCTGAATTAAAGCTCATATGAACGCATTCCGGTCAGTTTTTGGTTGTATCCTTGAAGGCGATAATCAGGCGAGCTCGTTTATTGAAAGCGGGTCACGATAAGGTGAAGCACTTTTGATGTTATTTGAATTTCACAATAAATATTTTGAGAGTATAGATGCTCGCTGAAAAACAGGAATTGGAACTGGCCAGGCTTGAAGCTGAGCAGGCGCAACTGGAAGAGCAGGTAGCCTTATTTGAGCTTGAACGCGAAACCACCAAGACCGATGTGGCACGGTTTCAGAGGCGCTATTACGACACGGTGGGGCGTTTGTTTGTTGAGCTGGATAAGCTGCTGGCAAGCTATAGTCAGCGACAGGCTGAGTTAAATCCAGATGATGCTGCTGCGCAGGAAGCGGCACGTGCCGCACAGGAGCAAACCAGAAAATCTGCCGAAGAAGCGGGCCTGATCGAGGCGCAACCCGAACCCCCCGCAGAAATTACCCCCGAATGTAAAAAAGCCTATCGCAAGGCCGCAATGTTGATGCATCCCGATCGTGCCACGAGTGAGGCAGAACGCGTGCGGCGCACGCACATGATGGCGCAAGTGAATCTGGCTTATGAACACGGTGACCAGGCTGCCATCGAAAAATTGATCATCGAATTTGGTGAAGACCCCGAGGCGATTACCGGTGTGGATGCCGCCTCTCGAATGCTGAAATCCACCCGCCGCATCGCCCAGCTACGCCGTAGAATGGCCGAGATTGAGCGGGAGCTTGATGATATCAGGGAAGCGGAAATTTTTCAGTTGATGACCGCTGTTGTAGAAGCTGAAGCGCTAGGTGACAATCCCCTCGGGGAGTTGGCTTCAAAACTGTTGCAGGAACTGTCGAGGCGGAGGATTGCTTTGGCGAATGATAATATTGCCGGAAAATTCCTGAAATGACAGTACAAGAAATTAGCAAATTCATGAGAACGCTTTCCGACCCCGACAGGGCGACGCATGCGGCTCGCTACTTTAAAGCGGGGCCGGGAGAATACGGCGAAGGGGACCAATTTCTGGGTATTCGCGTCCCGGATATCAGAGCACAGGTAAAAAAATGCGAGGCTGTTTCACTGGAGGAGATTCAGGTGTTATTGCTGTCAGTCTTTCATGAGGAACGTTTGTTTGCGTTACTGTTGCTGGTCAGAAAATTTGCCAAGGCCGATAATAGCGAGAGAGCGGCAATCTACGATTTTTATCTGAAGAATACTCATCGCATCAACAATTGGGATCTTGTTGATAGCTCGGCCAGTCAGATTATCGGTTGCTATCTTGAGGCAAAAGGCAAGGAAATCCTGCATAGCTTGGCCAGATCATCAAGCCTCTGGGAGAGGCGTATCGCCGTTATATCCTCGTTTTATTTCATCGGAAATAATCAGTTTGAAGATTCACTCATGCTGGCCAGGCAGCTTCTTAACGATAAAGAAGATTTAATCCACAAAGCGGTTGGCTGGATGCTCAGGGAAATCGGGAAACGCAATGAGGCGCTGGAAAAAACTTTTCTGCAAGTCCATTACAAAAAAATGCCCCGGACTATGCTGCGTTATGCAATTGAAAAATTTTCAGAGATCGAACGAAAACAATATCTGTCAGGCGAGATTTAACGGAGGGTAAATAGCAGGGAAAAACCCCTTTGTTCAGGCCTTCAGTGGTACATAAAATATTGATAATGGTATCCGTGATTGGTGCGTATCGCAATTCCAATGCAGGGAGTCAACGAATTCAGCACAGCAACACGATGCAGATTCCTTTAATTTTTTTTTATGACGTAAGTCTGTTTTATGTTCATTATCATTTTTATCTCACTTGAATTCATTATGTAAGGAGAAATGTATGAGAAATGTGTTCCTGATATTTTTGATCTTTTTGGCTGGCTGTGCGAGTGCGAAGCAGGTTAGGGGGCCTAACGGTGGAAATGCCTATGAAGTGAAGTGTGGCAATGCTGTTAAAGGCAAATGTAGCTCGAAAGCGGCCGACCTGTGCCCGCATGGCTACACGACTCTGGATCGCAATGCGGATCATTACAATGATATGACCAAAGTGGGGAACGCCGGCGCGCTGGAAATTAAAGCGGATACAACCACTACGATGCTGATTCAGTGTAAATAAAGGGGCAATGAGTGTCCGTTGTTTAAGAGTCTTGTTGCTTGCCTGTGCGGGGGAAGTCTTTCAGGCAGCAGCGGCCTGACGGATTGCTTACATCGCATGAGCATTGCGCATGCTTGGTTTGAGACATCACATACGCGCGAATACCGGGGTCATTTATTGCATCCGCCTTGCTGACGCCAAAGCAATAACAGGCCGGTGTATCGTTGGAGGTTTCCTTTACGCCAACGGTCGTGCGTAATTGGGCCCTGGTAATGACTGAATCATCGTCGCCAAAATACACAACATCACAGCCGGGATCAGCACAAAAAAAGTAGCGGACGCCTTCACCCTTCCACTTCCACGCCTGCAGAAGGTGGTGAGAGATGGTTTTTGCAGACACCTCGGTGCCCTCCATACCGTTACTGGGGCAGCTGCGCTTTTTTGGGTGCGCTGCTTTGTTCTCTGTCATTGAGCAACAATCAGACATGACGCGTCTCCTTGGGTATGATTTTATAACTATCCATAAAACCCGTCATTCTGGCGTTTCATGGGCAACTTGTTTCTAATTCCACTTTTTTTAAACAGTGTTTTTTACTGCTTTATGCTTGAAGGATAGCCCGCCATTTCGGTTGCCTCGGTCAATTTGTTAATACTGGTTTTCTTGTCATCAAATGCAACAACTGCTTCGCGTTTTTCCAAATTCACATTGATATCGTTCACACCTTCAACTTTGGAAAGTGCCTTCTTTACCGTAATTGGGCATGCTGCGCAGTTCATGTCCGGCACAGACAGGGTAACAGTTTGAGTGGCAGCCCATGCAGGTGCAACGGCGAGAATAGTAAAAGTGAATGCGGCAAATAATTTATGCATAACAACCTCCTGATTAATATAAATAGGGAACAACAACGGGGTATCCAAGCGCAACCACAATCAATGCGGCCACTACCCAGAAAATAATTTTGTAACTCGCACGTACCTGTGGAATTGCACAAACCTCACCCGGCTTGCAATCTTGTGCGGGACGATAAATACGGCGATAAGCGAAAACCAGCGCCACCAGCGCCACCGCTATAAAGTAATGACTGTAAGGTTCCATTACCCTGAGTTTGCCTATCCATGCGCCGCTCACCCCCAGCATTACCAGCAACAGAGGTCCCAGGCAGCAAGTCGAGGCAAGTATCGCGGCCACTCCTCCTGCAAAGAGGGCGCCGCTTCCTGTTTTCAGTTTTGACATTTCAATCTCAATTCTCAGTCGTTGTAATATTTGAGAATGCTAATATATCTCCGTAGTGTGGTACGGGATCAAGATATATTTAATTCAATATAATCAAAATAATAATTTTTATTATTAATGGCAATATCAGTGGATAAGCTGTGTTGATCGAAGGGAACGCTCGAATGACATATGGCTTGCGGTTGTCATTCACCTCCGACCCCATACTCGCCAATGGGCGAATTTGAGAAATATGACGGGGGGATTGCACATGTTGTCGCTGGCTTGCCTGTCTATCGCCTGTGTGACATGTTTTTCGTTTTCGCGCTAAGATGACGCGCTTAAACAATATTAATGATGTGGCGACAGGTCTGATTCGATGGCAAACTTTGAAAGGAGCACTTCAGTATGAGCAATACCGCAGATTACAAGTTAGTCCGAAACTCATCGGTGGGTTCGGAGCTTCATGAGGACGAAGCCAAGACGCTGGCGGCGATATTGGGCGTGCGCCAGTTGAAGGATGGCGAATTGCTGGTCAGCGAGGGCGGCGCCGAGCAGACGCTGTTCATTCTTGTCTCTGGCAAGCTAGGCGTCATCAGCAAGGTCACCGGTGGAGCGGAGAAATTGGTGCACACCATGAAAGCGGGTGAATGCGCCGGTACCCGCGCCTTTGTTGACCGCACGCCGCGCAAGGCAACCCTGCGTGCGGTCGGCAATGCCGCGGTCTACACGCTCAGCCCGGAAGACTTTGATTCATTGGTGGATGCCCACCCGCGACTGGCTTACAAAGTGATGCGTGCGCTGTTCCGCAACACCCATGCCAACCTGATGCGAATGAACCAGGAAAGCCAGGAGCTTTCCAATTACATCCATAAGTCGCAGGGGCGTTATTGAACCGGGGTTGTACAGGCGAAGGGGCTCAATGGCCATTTTTTGTTGTGCAATTGGACCCCATCCAGACCCATTAAACAATCGAGACATGAAAAAATATCAGCGACTGCTTGCAGTCATCCTCTTTCTAACCTTGTTGTTCGCCGTGTTCGAGCTGTCCGGACTGCGTGCCCATTTTAACCTCGAATTTCTGCGACAGAAGATCGTCGAGCACCAGTTGGGAGGCCTGCTGCTTTTCATCCTGCTGTTCTCAATGGGCAATCTGATTCAGATTCCCGGCTGGATATTTCTGGCAGCGGCGGTGCTGGCCCTGGGACGCTCCATGGGCGGACTCGTCACCTACGTTGCGGCCATCGTCTCCTGCGTGATGACTTTCTTCGTTATCCGTTTTGTCGGCGGTGATGCGTTGCGTCAACTGGACAACAAGACCATCGCGCGCATCATGCGTCATCTGGATGAGCGGCCACTACTAAGCGTCGTTTACGCACGCACTCTGTTCCAAACCGCTCCCCCGCTGAATTATGCCCTCGCCATGTCCGGCATCAAGTTGCGGCAGTACCTGCTCGGCTCCCTGCTTGGACTGCCGTTACCCATCTTTATCTACTGCCTGTTTTTCGATTACCTGGAACAATGGCTGAAGCTCCGGTAAGCTGCTAATATTCTTGGCCTTGTATGAGATTTAAACCGATAATAGCCAGTGCGGCTGGTGTTCAGTAAAACAGAGCCATTATGTTTCCCAGCCATTTTGAAATTGATTCAATGCGAAATCAACGGGGCTACACCGTCCCCGTGTTGGGATAAACAAACAAGGGTAAATGAAATGATTGATGCGCCAATAATTCTAGAGCTGCTTGATAATTCCCCCCTGTTTCGTGGCATACCGCAAAAAATACTCTCCCCCATATTCAAGCAAGCCGTACTTATTTCACTTGATCAGGGTGAACGGTTACTGTCTCCCGGTATCCGTAATGAAAACGTCTACATCATTATTTCAGGACAAATGAGCGTTAATTTAACGCTATCAAATCTGGATGAACCATTGACAATACTCACCCCGGGTGAATGCGTGGGTGAAATGTCGGTGTTGCTGGACAGCACCGTTTCGGCATATGTCATTGCAAATACCGATTGCAAATTATTAGCCATAGGCTACTCCTCTTTCTGGTCGCTGATCAAAGGCTCAAATGAATCTGCACGCAACATGCTCAATATTCTGGTGCAGAGAATACGCATGGGCAACGAGGTCATCGCCGACACTCTGTCGCAACATGATAAATTTCCTGACAAGAAGTCCGACATTGATAATAAGACAGGGCTGTATAGTCATAACGGCATACTGGACAAATTTGATCGATTGCTGCATCTGTGCACGGTTGGTAGTCGACCGTTTAGTCTCATCATGCTGCATGTCGATGAGACTAAATCCGCACCTGTTAGTGTCAAGGAGTCGAGCAATGACCAAGGCCTGCGCACCATCGCCCAATCGATACTGTTACACCTGAGACGTGATGACTGTGCCGCGCGTCTTAGCGGTAACAATTTTGTCATGCTTCTGCCCGATTTACCGATTTCAGACGCTTGTGCCACGGCGGAACGGGTACGTGAAGCAGTCTCCCAGACTCCTGTTTTGTTGCCTGACGGAAGCTCACAGCCTCCCGTCATCATCTCTGCAGGAATTTGCAGGGTGAATGAGGACGATACCTGGAGCATGCTGATGGCAAGAGCCAGCCAGGCGCTTGAACAAGCCAATAATGCCGGGAGTAACCGTCTTTCAAATGCAGGCTCATAGATGGTTGGATATTTCAGGTGAAGTATCAGAGTCAATGACCAGACCAAACGCTATTCAGTTAACCGTTCGTGGTAAGCTCCTCAATAAACTCAGGGCGGACGTGAAAATTCAAAAAGTGATTAGCATTATGCTTAGGCCTCATGAATTCTGAGCAGGTTAAACAGGCATAAAACATGAACGATAAAATGCGTGGAGCAGTCACCGCAAAAGGCAAGGTTGCACCTGCCGAAAAATCCACAATGCATCCGCGCAATCCGCACCGTGGCCGTTACGATTTCAAGCAGCTAAGCTCAGGCACCCCGGAGCTGGCGTCCTTCGTGTCGCTGAATGACTATGGAGACGAGTCGATCAATTTTGCCGATCCCAATGCCGTCAAAGCCTTGAACCGTGCTTTGTTGAATGAAGTGTATGGCATCAAGGTGTGGGATATCCCGGCGCATTACCTGTGTCCGCCCATCCCGGGCAGAGCGGATCATCTGCACTTCCTCGCCGACCTGCTGGCGGACAGTAACGGCGGCGTCATACCGCGCGGAAATGCGATACGTGTGCTCGACATCGGTGTGGGTGCCAATTGCATCTATCCGCTTATCGGTCAGCGTGAGTATGGCTGGCAGTTTGCCGGCACTGATATCGATGCGGTTGCCATCGCCAACGCGCAACGCATTGTGGATGCGAACGGCTTGAGCGGCGCAATCACGCTGCGTTTGCAAGCGTCAACTGCGACAGTCTTCCAGGAGGTGGTAAAGCCGGATGAGGTGTTTGAACTCAGTATGTGCAACCCGCCTTTTCATGCATCGATGGCCGAGGCTAGATCAGGCACCCAGCGTAAGTGGAGGAATCTGGGGATAGAGGACAACAAGAAAAAAATTCCGGTGCTGAATTTCGGCGGGCAGAATATGGAGCTGTGTTGCGAGGGCGGCGAGGAGGCCTTTGTGTGCCGCATGATTGATGAGAGTGCGCGGTATCATGACAACTGCATGTGGTTTACCACTCTGATCTCGAAATCTGCCAGCCTGCCTGGGGTTTATCGCGCGATCAAATATGCGGGGGCGCTGGAAAACCGGACGATGGAGATGACGCAGGGGCAGAAGAAGAGCCGGATTGTTGCCTGGACTTTTCTCGACGCGAAGCAGCAACAGGCGTGGCGGTCGGCACGCTGGAAGTAATTCAAGCCGATCAAAGGGTTTTACTCCCCTGATTGGCTTGAATTACTTCCGTTTGCCCTCTGGATTAGAGATTTGCTTTGAGGCTGGCCGCAAACAGCACTTCGGATTGCTCTGGAAACTGGAATTCGGTGAAGGTGCGGTGGATTTCTGCCTGGTTAATGGCGCCATCCCGACTTTTGAACAGGATGCCTATCCTGCTGCCATTGCTCGCGATGGTTGTGAAGGCGTCGCGCCAGCGCCGCACTTCGGCCAGACGCTCGCGCACCTGACTTTCGTTGACGATATCAATACCGGCTTGTTTCAGTGATTCCAGGAATTCTTCAAATGATTCTTTGCTCAGACTGCCCATCTGTTTCTCCATAGCATATGCGGTATTCTCCGCGTTGGGTACATTAACGCGTCAGCTTGTATTAGCGTTGACATTCCCTTTACATCAAAATGGTCAGCAGCCAGCTTGGGGTAGGGTCTAGAAGGCAGGCCTGATGGTTTGCAGTGTGTTCCTGTACCCGACGGGTGTACAAGTGCTTACGATATTGTTTGATTCTGATCTCGCGTCATCAGGGGAATTTGCATCATAAAGGCTACTCCGGGTTTAAAACACATGGACCAGCACACGTCTGCCATTGAAAAACTCTATGCGCACCTGCACAGCAGCGCGCAGGGGATGTCGCAGGCTGAGGCCTTACGGCGACTGACACAGTACGGTGCCAACCAGATTGAAAAAATCACCGGACAGTCGTTGATCGTCAGGCTGCTCATGGAATTCATCCACTTCTTTGCACTGATTCTGTGGCTGGCTGCCGCGCTGGCATTCATCGCCGAATGGAAAGAACCCGGTCAGGGTATGGCGATGCTTGGATTTGCCGTTCTTGGCGTGATTATGATCAACGGACTGTTCTCGTTCTGGCAGGAATACCGCGCTGAAAAAGCGCTGCAAGCGTTGCGCAATTTGCTGCCGCATTTCACCACCGCGCTGCGCGATGGCCGTGCCGTGCATGTGCCGGTGGCGGAGCTGGTGCCGGGAGATGTGGTGCTGCTCGCGGCAGGTGACGATGTGCCCGCCGATTGCCGTTTGATCGAGGCGTACGGCGTGCGCGTCAACACGGCCAATCTTACCGGCGAATCAAAGCCGATGGCGCGCGATGCCGCTGCACCGGAGGAAGCGCTGCCCGCATTGCGGCGCGACGTGTTGTATGCCGGCACCTCGCTGATTTCGGGCGAGGCAAAAGCCATGGTATACGCCACCGGCATGCATACCGAATTCGGCAACATCGCTCGTTTGACACAAACCGCGCGCGAACCGCTGTCACCGCTGCAACTGGAGATCGCGCGCCTGTCGCGCCTGGTTGCGCTGTTTGCCTCCTTGCTCGGCGTGGTGTTCTTCCTCATTGGGCATCTGATCGGTTTGTCATTCTGGGAAAATCTTGTGTTCGCCATCGGCATTATCGTCGCCAATGTGCCGGAAGGCTTGTTGCCCACAGTCACCCTGTCACTGGCGATGGCGACCCAGCGCATGGCGAAGAAAAATGCACTGGTGCGCCACCTGCCTGCTGTGGAGACGCTGGGGGCAGCAAGTGTGATCTGCAGCGACAAGACCGGCACGCTGACACAAAACCGCATGAGCATCAGGCAAGTACTTTATGACGGTGAGCTGGTGGCGCCGCATGAGTTGCATGATGCCGAGCCGCTGTACGCCATCATGCGTCATTGCCATGACCTGCGCCGGATTGAAAAAGACGGGCAAGCGGTGTGGCAGGGTGACCCGATGGAGGTGGCACTGCTGGAAGGTATCCCAGCGGGAGGTACAGTGTTTGCACATCTGGATGAAATTCCCTTTGACACCGAGCGCAAGCGCATGTCGGTAATTTGCTCAACCCCGCAGGGCACGATGCTGTATTGCAAGGGCGCGCCGGAGAGTGTGTTGCCTCTGTGCAGTGGGATGCTGCAAGCAGGAAGGGCCACCCAGCTGGACGAGGCCGGACGCAGTTATCTGTTGAATATCCAGGGAACCATGGCTGAGCAGGGCTTGCGTGTGCTTGCGCTGGCATATCGCCGCTTGCCGCAGGGCGCCGCACAGAGTGAGACGGAGTTAATTTTTGCCGGTCTGATCGGTCTGCGCGATCCGCCGCGTGAGGCTGTCCCCGAAGCGATCCGTACCTGCCATGCGGCCGGCATCCGCGTCATCATGGTCACCGGCGACCATCCGCACACCGCCATCGCGCTGGCGCGTGAAATCGGGCTGGCGCAGAATCCGCTGGCGGTGACCGGCGACAAACTGCGCACCCTGTCGGAAACAGACCTGCAATTATTACTATACGAACCCGAGTTGATTTTCGCGCGCACCGGCGCCGAACAGAAAATGCGAATCGTGCAGGCCTTGCAGCGCAAGGGCGAGATCGTGGCGGTAACCGGTGACGGGGTCAATGATGCACCTGCATTAAAGTGTGCCGATGTGGGCATCGCGATGGGCATTTCCGGCACCGATGTCGCCAAGGAAGCGGCCGACATCATCCTGCTCGACGACAACTTCGCCAGCATCGTCGCGGCCATTGAGGAAGGGCGCGCGGTATACGACAACCTGCGCAAATTCCTCACCTACATCCTCACCTCGAACATCCCCGAGATGGTGCCGTATCTCGCCTTCGTGCTGTTCAGGATTCCTCTGCCGCTCACCGTCATCCAGATCCTTGCCGTAGATCTTGGTACAGACATGCTGCCAGCGCTGGCGCTAGGCGCAGAGAAGCCTGACCCCGACACCATGCAACGTCCGCCCAGACCGCGCAGCGAACGCCTGCTTAATTGGGGTTCCCTGCTGCGCGCCTACCTGTTCCTCGGCCCGCTGGAAGCCATCGTCGCGATGGCTGCATTCTTTTTTGTACTTAACGGCGGCGCCTGGCAATACGGGGCTGCGTTGGGCTTGCACGATCCTTTATATCTTCAGGCCACCACTGCATGCCTGTCGGCAATCATCGCGATGCAGGTAGTCAATGTGCTGCTGTGCCGTCATCCCGACATGTCCGCATTCAGTCGCGGCCACCGCCGCAACCGTTTGATCGGATATGGCATCGTCTTCGAGCTGGTGCTGCTGTTATTGATAGGCTACACCCCGTGGGGCAACGTGCTATTTGGTACTGCACCGCTGGACGTACAAGTGTGGCTGTTCATCCTGCCATTCGGATTCGGCATGTTGCTGCTGGAAGAGTTGCGCAAGGCCATAGCCCGCAGGATGGCGCAACGCAATGCATTGCGGCACTGAACAACAGAGTCAGCTTTTCATTCACTAAAAAATAGCCCAAGGAGATTAAGTTGGAAATGAAGAAGATTAATTCGGGAAAATTGCGCGCCATAGGCTACGATGCCCGTGTCCGCTCGTTGCAGGTGCAGTTCGATGACGGCAGTACGCTGCAGTACAGCGGGGTTGGCGAGGAAACCTGGCGCAGTCTCAGTAATTCTGGGGCGGCATGGAGCTACTATCGCGACAACATTGCGGAGGAGTTCACCGCAACTCGCGTTTCCACAAGCGCCCCGGCATGCAAGAGCCCGCTCGAGGACTTATTTCGCAAGACCTAAGTGAACTCTGCAGCAAATGAGAGCTTGGATGTCATTCGATATCGGCATGTAGCAGCCCGATACCATCGATGTAAAACCGGTTTTCGGCACAGTTGAAGGATGCCGCATAATGAACGCGTAATGGAGTGCTGATTGCTCGGACAAGGTCACTAGGGGCTATGACAACGCAAGCCACGATGGCATAAATCCGAGGTATTGTCAGTTGCCAGATTCTTTAAGTGCAGTAGATCACCAATGCGCATACAATTTTCGCCTATTCAGCTTTAACCAGTATCAGGGAGTGCTATATGGTCATCAAGACTAGTCGTATCCAACTTCGGATTGTTTTCGTATTTCTTTTGCTTTTCCATTCGCATCCCACACAGGCAACCGAAATCGAATTTTTTACCCCCTCGGGCGAAATTAAAAAAGTTAGACAGGTTACGGCCAGATTCTCCGAACAGATGGTTGCATTTGGCGACCCCCGCGAAGTTAATCCTTTTGACATTTCATGCCCGGCTGCAGGTAAAGGAAGATGGGCAGACCAGCGCAACTGGATCTACGATTTTGAGCAGGACTTGCCAGCAGGTATAGTCTGCACCTTCAAGCCAAGAAGCGGGTTGGCTGCACTCAGCGGAAGCCAAATCGGGAATTCAAACAGTTATTCTTTCACTACCGGTGGCCCCGCGATTATGCAGAGTGAGCATTATCAGGGTTCACATCAAATCGACGAAAATCAGATTTTTATTCTGGGCCTGGATGCGCCAGCCACAGCCGATTCCATACAAAAGAATGCTTATTGCCAGGCGGAAGGCGTGTCCGAACAGATTCCTGTCCGGCTGATTTTGGGCAAGCTGCGTAATTCCATCCTGGAATACCGCGCCTCCTTTATGACACGCTACTATCATGCTGTGTTCAAGAGGGGAGAAAACGAAGGCCATTCAATTATTTTCGGCATCGAGGACAGAGGCTCAGAACGGGAAAAATTTCTCAGGTTGAAGGATGGCTTGAATTCACCGATTGTTGTTTTGCAATGTCAGCGTACCTTGCCAAATAATGCAAAGGTCAGCCTGGTGTGGGGTAAAGGCATCACCTCCGTTAGCGGCATTGCCAGCAGTCAGAGCCAGTCGCTGTCTTTCAATACCCGTCCGCTCTTTGAAGCAAAATTTTCCTGCGAGCGCGTCAATGCAGAGGCGGGCTGCATACCGGTGCTGCCGATGAATTTAAGTTTTTCATCGCCTGTCAGCATTGATAATGCGATGAAAATCAAGCTGGTTGCAGAAAGCGGGGCCGCTGTGCAGGCGCTTATTTCCGAGAATGACAAGAAGTCCGGCTTTGCTCAGCAGCTGCAATTTCCGGTGCCCTTGCCGGAGAAGACAAAATTCAAAATCAGATTGCCTGAAATGCTGACTGACGATGCCGGCAGGACCTTGAGCAACCTGTCCAGTTATCCGCTGGAAGTGCGCACAGATGAAAACCCGCCCTTGGCAAAATTTGCCTCCACATTCGGCATCCTGGAGCTGAATGGATCAGACCATACGCCGCCCTTGCTACCGGTGACCTTGCGTAATGTGGAGCCCAATCTGTCCGGTTCGTTGATTGCGGGTCAGGTGTTGCAGGGTGACGCAGGGCTTGATGTGCTTGCCTGGCTAAAAAGATTGAAGAGCATTGATAGAAGCTATAACCCTGAGACCCATAAGTGGGATGAGAGCCGCGGCCCGGGCAAGACCTCGATCTTCGATAATAATGAAAAGGTCAAAACCTTCACGCTACCGAAACCCCTGGGCGACAAGGCCTTTGAAGTGGTGGGCATTCCGCTTAAAGAGCCGGGATTTTATATGGTGGAGTTAGCCAGTCCGCGTTTGGGTAATGCGCTGTTTGGCGGGGGCACGACAGTTTTAGACAAGGCGGCCACGCTGTTAGGCGGGACTAAACCCTATTACGTCCATGCTGCGGCGCTGGTCACCAACCTGTCGGTGCATTTCAAAAAGGGCAGGGAGTCTTCTCTGGTTTGGGTTACCAGCCTGGACCAAGGCAAACCTGTAGCCGGCGCCAGTGTTGCAGTGAACGATTGCAAAGGGAAATTATTTTTCCAGGGAAAAACGGATGCCCAGGGCCTGGTGCAGATCGCCAGGGAGCTTCCCAATGCGAATACCCTGCCCAGCTGCATCGACGATTATGACGCCCAGTATTTTGTAACAGCTCGGCTGGGCAATGACTTCTCCTTAGTGCTGTCGAACTGGAACGAAGGCATTGCGCTGTGGCGCTTCAATGTACACGAAGGCGGCTGGAGTGGATCCGAAGTCGCGCATGCAATTATGGATCGCACTTTGCTGCGTGCCGGCGAAACGGTGCACATGAAGTTGCTGGTCAGACATTTAACTGCTGCGGGATCGGGATTTTCTGTGCCGCATAAAAAGCTGCCTGCTTCTGTCACGATCATGCATCAGGGTGCTGAAGACAAATTCCAGATTCCGCTGACTTGGGATAAGCAGGGTATTGCCACGCTGGATTGGTCTATCCCCGAGGATGCCAAGCAGGGCGTTTATGTGGTGCAGATGCCGCAGGAAATTGGCAGCTTCCGTGTGGAAGCTTTCCGTGTGCCGACGATGAAGGCGATTGTGCAGGCGACAGAAAAATCCCTGATCAATGTCGAACAGCTGGGCATCAATATTCAGGTGAACTATCTCTCTGGCGGCGGGGCTTCGTCTTTGCCGGTGAAGCTGCGCGGACAGATGTCGCCAAAGTTTGTCAGCTTCCCTGACTACGAGGATTTTGTTTTTGCCAACGGCAGTGTCAAGCTGGGTGTGCAGAAAAATAACCGCGAACCGTGGAATTCCGGCGAATATGAGTTAGCGGATTCCGATGATGAAGCGCCTGCCGGGCCAGCGGCTGCGGCACCAGCCAGGGTGATGCTGTCCACGCAGGAACTGACGCTGGATGCGGCTGGTTCGGGCACCACGGTATTCCCCAAGCTGCCCAAATATGATGTTCCGCAAGTGGTGCAGGCAGAGCTTGAATATGCTGACCCTAACGGTGAAATTCTGACGGCCTCGACACGTATTCCGTTGTGGTCATCAAATTCGCTGGTTGGTATCAAGCCGGATGGCTGGATGGCGAGTGCGGAACATCTCAAGTTTCAGACCATCGTGCTCGATATCAGCGGCAAGCCCAAGGCAGGTGAAAAGGTGGTGGTGAAGGCGCTGCAGCGCGAATACTTCTCGCATCGCAGGCGTCTGATCGGCGGCTTCTACTCTTACGATACCCACAGTGAAATCAAGGCAGCCGGCGAGCTTTGCCAGGGTATCAGCGACAACAAGGGCTTGCTGATTTGTGATGTTAAAGCACCGGCCAGCGGCAATATAATTTTGCAGGCAGAAACAAAAGATGCCAGCGGCAATATCAGTGTTGCCAACCGCGAAATATTTGTAGCAGGCAATAATGACTGGTGGTTTGATGCTTCAGACAATGACCGCATCGACCTGCTGCCGGAAAAGAAGCGTTATGAGCCGGGCGACAAGGCGCGCTTGCAGTTGCGCATGCCCTTCAAGGAAGCCGATGTGCTGGTGACGGTTGAGCGCGAAGGCATACTGGATAATTTTGTCACCCATGTGACCCGTGCCAATCCGAATATTGAAGTGTCGATGAAGGCGAATTATTCACCCAATGTATTCGTCTCCGCCCTCGTTATACGCGGCAGGGTGAATGATGTGCAGCCCACCGCGATGATCGATTTGGGCAAGCCCGCATTCAAAATGGGGCTGGCTGAAATTAATGTGGGCTGGTCGGCGCATGAGCTCAAGGTCAAAGTTGCGACGGACAAGCAAATCTATCGTGTGCGCGAACAGGCCAGGGTCATTGTGGATGTGAAGCGTGTTGACGGCTCGGTGCCGCCGAAAAATTCCGAAATCACCCTGGTAGCGGTGGATGAAGGTTTGTTGGAACTGAAGCCCAACGAATCATGGAAATTGCTGGAAGCGATGATGCGCAGGCGCGGCATTGAGGTGTCTACTTCTACGGCGCAGATGCAGGTGATCGGCAAGCGCCATTTTGGCCGCAAGGCGCTGGCAGCAGGCGGTGGCGGCGGCTCCGGCAAGTCGCCACGGGAGATGTTCGATACCCTGCTGTACTGGCAGGCACGGGTGAAGCTGGATGAAAACGGCCATGCCGAAGCCAGCTTCCCGCTCAACGATGCACTGACCTCATTCCGCATTGTCGCGGTGGCGAACGGTGATGCAGATTTATTTGGCACCAGTGCTACCTCCATCCAGTCTACGCAGGATTTGATGCTGCTGTCCGGCTTGCCACAACTGGTGCGCGAGCAGGATAACTTCCATGCGGGTTTCACGGTGCGCAATGCCGGCGAGCGTCCGCTTGATGTGATTGTGACGGCAAAATTGAATAGCGGCAGCACAGGCAAAGACAGCAGCGAGCTGCCTGCAGTGGCGCTCAGTCTGCCGGCAGGAGAGTCGCGCAACGTTGGCTGGGATGTCAGCGTACCCCTGGATAGCACCGCGATGAAGTGGGATGTGGCCGTTAGGGAAGCGGGCGCAAGCGAGGATGGCGACCGTCTTAAGGTGAGCCAGAAAGTGATCACTGCGGTGCCGGTGCGCACCTATCAGGCCACCATCATGCAACTCGAGAAACCTGAATCTATCAGTGTAAAACTGCCGGAAGGAGCGATTCAAGGGCGGGGCGGGGTAAAGGTAATCTTCCGCAAGCAGCTGGGTGATGGTCTGGCCGGTGTGCAGGAATATATGCAGCGCTATCCCTATACCTGTCTGGAACAGCAGGCCTCGCAGGCCGTGGCATTGCAGGATGAAGCGCGCTGGAAAAGCCTGATGAAAAAATTGCCGTCCTATCTCGACAGGAATGGACTGCTTAAATATTTCCCCATCATGCTGGAGGGTGACGACACCCTGACCGCGTATTTTATGGCGATAGCCAACGAGGCCGGCTACGAAATACCGGAGGCATTGCTCAGCCGTATGCGCAATGGTTTAACCGGCTTTGTCGAAGGTCGTTACATCCGCTATTCTGCGCTGCCTACAACTGACCTGAGCGTGCGCAAGCTGGCTGCGATTGAGGCGCTGGCTCGTACTGGTGATGTGCAAGGTAAATGGCTGGACAGCATAACCATAGAGCCCAATCTGTGGCCGACATCGGCAGTCATTGACTGGTTATCTATACTGCAACTCAAGCCGGGAATCTCACGCGATTCAGCCCGCCTCGCCGAGGAGGCACAGCAAATCATCCGCAGCCGCCTTAACTTCCAGGGCACGACCATGGGCTTCTCCACTGAAAGAAACGATACGCTGTGGTGGCTGATGATCAATGGCGATGTCAATGCGAACCGTGTGTTGCTGTCACTGCTCGATGTGCCCAAGTGGCAGGCGGATATTCCACGCCTGGTCACAGGCACCCTGGGGCGCCAGCAACGCGGCCATTGGAGCACGACAGTGTCGAATGCCTGGGGCGTATTGGCGATGAAGAAATTTTCCGCCAAATTTGAATCCGTGCCGGTGTTGGGTACCTCGACGGCCGAACTGGGCAAGGAAAGTTTCAAGGCAGAATGGAGCGGTGACGACAAGAGCGCACAGAAACTGTTGAACTGGCCCCCCTCCATTGCCCCGTTGAATCTGTCGCATAAGGGCAACGGTAAACCCTGGACCATACTGCAAAGCCTGGCTGCACTCCCGCTCAAGCAGCCGCTGTTCACGGGCTATCGCGTCGAACGTCAAATCGTGCCGGTGAGCCAGAAAGTAAAAGGCGAATGGCACAAGGGAGACGTGGTGAGGATACATCTCGATGTCGATGCACAGTCGGATATGACCTGGGTGGTGGTGCATGATCCCATCCCTGCCGGCTCGTCGATTATGGGAAGCGGGCTGGGCGGCGATTCAAAATTGTTCACGCAGACTGAAAAGAAGCAGGGCTGGGTGTGGCCCGCGTTTGAAGAAAGAACGCAAGACAGCTTCCGCGCCTATTATCGTTTCGTACCCAAAGGGAAATTCTCAGTGGAGTACACGGTGCGTCTGAATAATGACGGCGCATTTCAGTTGCCCACAACACGGGTGGAAGCGATGTATGCACCGGAGATGTTTGGCGAGCTACCCAATGACAAATTTGTTGTGATGCCGTAAATTTTTATCATGAGGTGTTGAATCTAGCGTGGTGCAATTCATGACGATCAAAATCCCTCCTAACCCCCCTTTTTCACCCAGAGGGTGCAAGAACCTCTGCGAGGCAAAGTGGGGAACGCGTCACACTTTGTGATTTGAGATGTTTCCCCACTTTAGCAAAGGGGGGCTAGGGGGGATTTGTGGTTTCTGAATTTTAAATTAACCTGAAATGCCTATAAAAATTTATTCTGAATTAATGCTAAAGACAAATAGAATAATTGAAAAGCGAGTTTGGCTAGTCCTGTTTTTGTCAGGCACAGTCCTGGCGTTGGCTGTTTTCTTTCTGACGCTAGACTCGCACATTCCCTCGTTCGCAGAAACCAAGGCCGCATACCAGCCTTCCGAAGCATGGCTGCTCGACCGTCATGGCGAGATCATCGCCATCAAGCGTATCAACAACAAGGTGCGCAGGCTGGAGTGGCTGGGTCTGCAAGAGGTTTCGCCAGCGACCAGGGAGTGGCTGCTGATCTCGGAAGACAAGCGTTTCTATCAGCATGCTGGCGTCGACTGGCTAGCCATGCTGTCATCCAGCGGATCAAATCTGCGGCATATTTTTGATGGCAAGCGGCCGCGTGGTGCATCCACACTGACCATGCAACTGGCAGGTTTTCTCGATCCCGAATTGTCACCCGGCAACTCCAAGCGCACCTTTGCGCAAAAGTGGAAGCAGATCCTTGCTGCCGGCGAAATTGAAAAAAGCTGGAGCAAGCCGGAAATCATCGAGGCTTACTTTAATCTGGCCTCGTTCAGGGGCGAGATCGTCGGCATTCATGCCGCGTCCTTCGCGCTGTTTGGCAGCCATCCTTCCTCATTGAATCGTGCACAGTCTTTGCTGCTGGTGGCGCTGCTGAAAGGGCCGCTGGCAAAACCTTGCCAGGTTGCCGGCAGAGCCTGTGCCTTGCTTAAATCCAGCGTGCATGTCAACGACCCGACTTGCGCTGAATTAAATGACCTGGCCCTGACCACACTGGATAGGCACAACAACCAGATCGCGCAAGACAGCATTGCACCTCATCTCGCGCAGAAACTTCTGCTGCAACCGGGTGTTCGGGTGAGCAGCACGCTGGATGCGAATTTGCAGCGTTTTGCTATCCAGTCCCTGCGCAGTCATTTATTGGCACTGGATGGACGCAACGTTAACGATGGTGCGGCAATCGTCATCGATAATTTATCAGGCGAGGTCTTGGCTTATGTCGGCAGCAGCGGCAGCATGTCCGAGGCGGCCGATGTTGACGGCGTCACCGCATTGCGCCAGGCAGGCTCCACACTAAAACCATTTTTGTATGGCATGGCCATCGCGAGCAAACATTTGACCGCGGCCTCAGTGCTGGAAGATGCACCGATACAATTGAGTACGCCCTCGGGTTTATACATACCGCAAAATTACGACCATGACTTCAAGGGCGCGGTGAGTGTGCGCACAGCGTTGGCATCTTCGCTTAACGTGCCGGCAGTGCGCACCATAGGCCTGCTCGGTATCGACAGCTTTGTGCGTACCCTGCGCCGCTATGGCTTTACGAGCTTGAGCGAAGACGGCAATTACTATGGTTACAGCCTTGCACTGGGCGGGGTGGATTTGAGCCTGCTTGAGCTGAGCAACGCCTATCGTGTGCTGGCCAATCAGGGTGTCTGGCACCCGGTTAAGATCAAACCCGCTGATGAAGTGAATAAGGGGATTAAGGTGATTTCGCCGCAAGCCGCTTTCATTATCGCCAATATCCTGAGCGATAAAAGCGCACGCGCATTGACGTTCGGTCTTGAAAATCCGCTGGCTACACGTGTCTGGTCAGCGGTTAAAACCGGTACCAGCAAGGACATGCGGGATAACTGGTGCATCGGATTCTCCAGGCGTTATACCGTTGGGGTGTGGGTGGGAAATTTCTCCGGCGCGCCGATGAAAGATGTTTCCGGTATCAGCGGTGCGGCACCGGTCTGGCGGGATTTGATGGAGTATTTGCATGCGGGCAAAGCAAGCACTGAAGCAAAAGAACCGCGTGGTGTCGTTTCCCGGCAAATAACTTATTCCCCCGGGATTGAAGCACCGCGCAAGGAATGGTTTATCAGCGGAACAGAAAGCAGCGAAATCCGCCTTGCCAGCAACACGGAAAATGTAGCGCATTTTTCCAGAATACTGTACCCGAGCCAGGGCACGATCATCGCCATGGATCCCGATATTCCAATAAGTCATCAACGTGTCCCCCTCAGCAGCAGGGGGGCTACTGAGGGTATCTGGGTGATGGATGGAGTGATCATTGGCTCAGGTGCCGAAGTCTGGTGGGTTCCATTGAGTGGGCGGCATAAACTGGTGCTGGATGATCGCAATGGTATCCAGCTTGATGCGGTTACATTTGAGGTGCGCGGAGCGATTTCTCCATGATTCTTGATGTGCAAAAGTGAAGAACGCTTACGCTTTCCTATATTGTTAGTAATTGGATTTATCCTGTTTTCGTGAGAGTAAATTTTTGCGAATTTTAAGGTGCGACAATTTGTCACATTCTCCGCCCGGGTGTGAATATTTATAATCCACGGCTCGTTCAGTCAAGCCCCAGATCTATAAATAGACAATATGCTTAATAATAAAATCAGCATTTTTTTTGCCGCGCTAGCCTTTTCTCCTGCTATTTCCAGCATTGCTTATTCCGTCGAGAGTGAGAACACTCTGCCAATTATTCTAGTCACAGAATCGCCGTCATTTTCGGACATAAATCAGTTACCGCTAACGACTGAAAGCGTGACTCGCAAACAGGCGACGGAGACTATAAACGTGACAAATTCGGAAGATATGGTCAAGTACTTGCCAAGCATTCTGGTGCGCAAACGTTTTATTGGTGATACCGATGCGCCTTTGGCGAGTCGGACTACCGGTATTAATGCGAGTGCAAGATCGCTGATTTATGCCGACGGTGTATTGCTCTCGGCACTTATCAACAATAATAATGGCAACGGTTCACCGCGCTGGTTTATGGTTTCGCCGGAAGAAATTGAGCGGGTGGATGTGATGTATGGCCCCTATGCAGCGGCCTATGCAGGGAATTCTTATGGTGCTGTGGTCGAAATCTCCACACGTATGCCCAATCAACTTGAAGCAGGCGTGAAAGCAACATCAAGTTGGCAAGATTTCGATCAGTATGGCACGCATAAAACCTACAACTCCACACAGGCTGCTGCCGTGATTGGAAATAGGGTTAATGACTTCTCGTTTTGGTTGAGTGCCAATCATCTGGATAGTGAAAGTCAGCCTGTCACTTATGGCACGCTTACTCAGTCCACCAATGGAACGATTGGTGGTTTGTCAGTGGTAGGTGGTAATTATGCGGATCAAAACCGTACTGGCGGGGCAATTCAGGTGCTTGGTGCGGGTAATCTGACTCACACCATACAGGATAACGGAAAGTTAAAGCTGGCCTACGATGTCACGTCCCAATTACAGGCGGCCTATTCGTTCGGCATTTGGCAGAATCAAACTGACTTGTTTGCACAGACTTACCTCACTGACGCCAGCGGCAATCCTTACTATGGTGCAAGCAGCGGTAACGTCAATATCGACGGATACTCTTACAGTGCGAGTGCGATAGCGGGCCTGTTTAATGCCGGAACGCGCGACCTGGAACATTACATGCATAGCTTCAGTGTAAAAACCAAAGATGAGTCCCAATTTGACTGGGATATTGCACTGAGCATGTATGATTATGCCAAGCATCAGGAGCGCACCTCCGTCACCGGTACCGGATATACATATCCAGCGGCATTGTCCGGCGGTGCGGGCCGTATTCTTGATATGAAAGGCACCGGCTGGATTACTGCTGATGCCAAAGGCATATTGCATCAGGATGGTCAAACAGGCGGGCACGTCACCAGCTTTGGCACCCACCTGGATCGCTACACACTGGTCAGCCCTACCTATAACACAAGCAACTGGATCAACGGTGATAACGGTGCTATCTATACCGATGCACGCGGCAAGACTGAAACCTCGGCACTATGGGCTCAGGAAGTATGGCGTTTTGATCCGCAACTGAAAGCGACAGTGGGTGCTCGATACGAGCAGTGGCGCGCATTTGATGGTTATAACGCCACAGCCACTTCGTCGCTAAATCAAGCGCAACGCAGTGAACAGCTTGTATCTCCCAAGCTGGGGCTGGCATGGGCGGCGAGCGAAGCATGGATCATTACCGGCTCCATGGGCCAGGCAACACGTTTTCCTACCGTGGGTGAGCTGTACCAGACCGCTACCGTAGCAAGTGTGCTGCAGAACCCTAACCCTGATTTGAAACCCGAGAAAATTACTTCGGCTGAGCTGGCATTTGAACGGGGTACAGAAAGTGGTCGTGTGCGCATTTCATTGTTCGAAGAGCATGTTTCCGACAATTTGATTTCGCAATTCAACAGCGCAAGCAATAGCAATACTGTACAAAACGTCGATAAGACACGCCAGCGCGGTATCGAACTCGTTTTGCAACAACATGATGTGCTTGTTCGTGGCTTGGAGTTTAATGGAAGCCTGACCTATGTCGATGCTGTCATTGAGCAAAATGACAGTTATGTGAGTATCAATGGATCGACATCCGTCGGCAAGCAGACTCCTTATATCCCTGCATTGCGCGCCACGCTCATGGGTAATTATCGTCCGGAGGCCTGCTGGACATACACACTTGCCGCGCGCTACAGCGATAAGGTTTGGGCTACAGTCGATAACACAGATATAAATGGGCACACCTATCAGGGTTTTGAAGGTTATTTCGTTGTTGATGCGCGCGTGCGATATCAGGTTGATAATAACTGGAGCGCTGCTGGCGGTGTAGACAATCTCAATAACCGCGCATATTACTTGTTCCATCCCTTCCCCCAGCGCACCTGGTTTGCTGAACTGAAGTACGATTATTGAAAATATTCATGCAGGCATAAATGAAAGAGGCCACCTCCATGTGGCCCTTTGATATCTGAAGGTTGCTTATACCGCCAGATAACCCCCATCTACCACGATATCAGTTGCATTGAGATAGGAGGAATCCTCAGATGCAAGGAACAGTGCAGTTCTCGCAATTTCTTCCGGGTTACCAAAGCGGTGCATGGGTACGGTCTGTGTAATCATTGCACCCATGTCATCCAGAGCTTCCTTGGGAAGCCCGGTTTTACCGTAGATGGGTGTCGTGATCGCGCCCGGACTGATGGTATTTACACGGATTCCACGTTCGGCGAGATAGGCCCCCAGCGTTCCCCCGAGTGACTTTACCGCAGCCTTGGTTGCGGAATAGGCTGCCATCATAGCGAAGCCTCTGTGCCCTGCGATGGATGAGGTCATGATCACGGAAGATCCCTTGCCCAGAAGTGGCAAGGCTTTCTGGATGGTGAAGAATGGCCCTTTAAAATTGACGTCCATCATGCTGTCGTAATCATCTTCGCTGGTTGCCTCGAAAGGCTTCATTGCTGCGATGCCAGCATTCAGAAACAGTACGTCGATTTTTTCTGCTGTCTTTTTTAATTCGTCAAGCATGTGCCCAATATCAGGAAGGCTTCCGGCATCGGATTTGATGATGGTTACGTCGGCTGGCAATAGGGATCTTGCCTCAGCTATCGTTTTGTCGTTACGCCCGGTGACAAAAAGCTTCGCTCCTTCCGTATGAAATAGTCTGGCAGTTGCTAGGCCAATGCCTGTAGTGCCTCCGGTGATGAGTGCAATTTTTCCCTGTAATTTTCCCATTGTTATCTCCATGATTGGTTTTAAGCGGAACGAGTATTCTGAAATTGTTTAAAAAAATTTTCTCAGCAATTAATCCATGTGTATCTCCTTTGCAAGGGTGTTAGCAGAACGTTCATTCTGTTAACGGTTAAAAAAATTTACAGTGTAGCCAAAGACATTTTTATGGTATTGCCTATCATCTGTTTGTTGGCGCCTGAACGCACCATAACCGATGCACCCAGCAAAATACCTGTCAGAAAATCAGCCGCCTGCTCAATATCCAGATCGGCTTTGACCTCACCTCGATTTTTGGCGTTCAGCAGGGCTGCAGCAAAACCGGTAGTCATTCTGTTCAGTGCGCCTTTGACTTTCTTTTGTACAGCTTTGTCATGGGGTGCAACTTCTGTCGCCGAGTTGCACATCAGACAACCCAGCTTGCCTGCCGGCTGTGAATACCAATTGAGCAGTGTGTCGAAATAAAGGGTAATTTCTGCCATAGCAGCGCCGGATCGTTCCACAATGCCGAAATAGGCATTCACGGCGGTATCCTGATAGTGATCCAGGCTGGCCAGGAATAAGCCATGCTTGCTGCCAAATTCGCCGTAAAGACCATAGCGGCTGACCCCCGTGGCATCAACCAGATCGTCGATGGAGGTGTCGGCATAGCCCTTTTGCCAGAACACCAGCATCGCTTTTTCCAGTGCTACTTTGGGATCAAATTCGCGGATTCTTGCCATGTTAAAGGATTAACAGAATGATTGTTCCGGATAATTTTGTACGAATAACCATGGGCTGTCAAGTGTGCTGTTCTTGCGACTGCATGCTCGAGGCCATCTGCCTGCGGCTAATTGTCACACCCCTGCTGTTTCCTTTAGCCTTTATAATCGCGCAACCCCCGCTATCAGGTTTGTTGTTGACATCGCCTGACTCACAGGAGCAGGAGGCGGTCGTTGTCCGCTGCCTTGCAGCGTTATAATCTCGCACAAAGCGGGCAGAAAATACTGGAAAAGTAGAGTTATGGCAGAGCGTTGGGTACGCGGAAGCTAATCGTTCATGCAAACAATGAGTCTGATAATGATAACCCCCCTGTACGGTAAATCAATTTTTACAACAAGAGTGATTGTATTTGCGCTGGTTATATCGGCACATTTGGCGATGTTACTGGTCTGGTCCAGGCGTCCCAATAATGATTTGGTAACAACGCATGAAATGGCGATGAGTTTTGAGGTTTCCCCTCAAACGCGCCAGCCTGCCATCCCCCAGGCACACAAATCAACACCCACACTGTCGCCCCTGCCTGACCGGGTTGCAGAGCAGTCTGTGCCGGCGATGGTGGAACAGATTGCAGCGGACACGCCCGCCAGTCTGGCTACCGCTGTGCCAGCCATTCAAGACACCGAGCCAGATTACAAAGCGGCCTATTTGAATAACCCGTCACCCAGCTATCCCATGGTAGCCAGGCGTATGGGTTTGCAGGGCAGGGTAGTGTTGAATGTTGAGGTCTTGGCAGGCGGTGTGTGCGGCGAAATCAATATCCAGAAGAGCAGTGGTTATGCCTTGCTCGATAATGCGGCATTACAAGCAGTTAAATCCTGGCGGTTTATGCCGGCGCGCCAGGCCGGGCACACAATTGATAAGTGGTTTATGATTCCTATCCAATTTTCTTTGAAAGACAACGCGGCATGAATAATCTGTTTTCTATCGGTTCACCTATCGTGGCAGGGACATTGTTAGTACTTTTCGCCTTTTCTGTGGCGACCTGGTCAATTATCCTGTTCAAGTTCTGGAAACGGATACAGGACGCCAAGCCCAAACGAGCATTCAACTCTGCCTTCTGGTCAGCACGCGACTGGAGCAGTGCTGCCCTGGTGGCGCAAAATGGTGAAGGGGATATGGCGAGGCTGGCGCAAGCAGGTTTTGCCGAGTTGAAAAATTTAAATTCTGAACAGAGCGATTTAAACCATTTGGGTGCTCCGCAAGATGTGCTGGAACGCATGTTGCGCCAGCAGGTACAGAATATTCAGCGCTACCATGAACGCGGATTGGCGGAACTGGCTACCATCGGTTCAACGGCGCCTTTTGTCGGTTTGTTCGGTACGGTGTGGGGCATTATGCATGCCCTTGAGGGCATAGGCAAAAGCGGATCGGCCAGCCTTGATATTGTGGCGGGACCTATCGGTGAAGCGCTGATTGCCACTGCCATCGGCATTGCAACAGCTTTACCGGCGGTGATGGCTTACAACATTTTCTTGCGTCGCCTCAAGGTGAATATCACTGAGCTGGAGAATTTTGCGCACGACTTTATGCGGCTGGCGCAGAAGCATAATTTCAAGATTTAGTTTTTTATACTCTCGTGAGAGAGGTGAGGTTTTGTAGGGTGCGCCGTGCGCACCATGGTGCGTATGACGCACCCTACGAAAATGCATAGTGTTATGAATTAAGCGGATATTGGAGAAAATAGATGGCGTTCGGAAATTCTTCACAAGACGAGATGATGAGCGAAATCAACGTCACACCTTTGGTGGACGTGATGCTGGTATTGCTGGTTGTGTTTATTGTCACCGCACCATTGCTGGCGCCGCAGTCACTCAAGGTTAATCTGCCCAAGACGACAGCGGTGTCGCAGGAGACAAAGAAACCCGCTGTGCGCTTGATGATAGATGCACAGGGTCAGGTTGAAATGGATAATCAGGCGATAAGCGATGTGCAGTTAGCTGCGAGTTTAAAACAGCGCGCTACTGATCCGCAATTTCAATTGCAGATCGAGGCCGATAAAATGGTGGTTTATGGACGTGTAGCTGAATTGATGGCGATAGCGCAGCGCAGTGGCGTCAGCAAGCTGTCATTTGTCACAATTTCGGGACATTAAATATCGCAGGGCGGATGGTAAGCAAGCTGTGATCATCATTAATTGTAATAAAAGAATCAGACGTCAAACCTTCGTTTCGCAGCGATTGCAAGGCGCCAGGCCATCCATCCACTTTCCAGTAAAAAATACCAGCGTTTGGGTTTTACCGCAACAGCAAGCGCGACGACTCCCGCAATAATGACAGGATGATTTGTGATAAATCTGGCTGCGTTTAAGCCTTGATCCGCAAGCTTCAATGGAGCGCGATACGGCCCGCATGCAGCTGTAAATTCAATACGCTGCTGCGCCGCTTTGCACACTAATGCGGCACGACGTTCAGCCAATTGGTTACGCTTATTCGACATATAGTTGACTATTCCCCGGACGTAGTCAATTGTTCGCGGTCTTTGGATAACTCAGCCAGGCTCGCGGAAAATAAACGCGGTTTATGTTTTGAAATATTGCGCACCACTCGCCAGGCGAATCCGGCAGCCAGAACAAAAATAGCTATCATGATGCTTAACGCCAGCAGCCTATAGCTATCCCAGAACACAACCACGATCAGAAATGTGGCCAGAACCACTGCTAATGTGGCGCAAAATAATGTGATCAATGTCCACAGCAGCATGGAGGTCAGCCAAGCCCGTTCCTCTTCGAGATCATTGGAGAGTAACTCGAGTCGGGTTTGACCCATCGCTAGCAAAGTGGACGCCAGCCTTTTTACGGACTCAAGCAAACCGCCTTTGCTGCCTGTAGCTTCATCCTGAGATTCTGTAGACATAAGCCCCTATCCAACTAGCGTCGAGAAATAATTGCACCGATCAAGACACCCACAGCTGCCGCAATACCGGCAGCCTTCCATGGATTTTCATGCATATAGGCATCGGCTTCTTTGGCAACAACCTTGGCCTGATCCATCAGGTCATCCTGAATCTCTGCAATCCTGTTTTTGGCAACTTTAACTGATTCTTCCGCCCTTGCACGTACTGCTGAAATTCGTTCGCCGGTCTGGCTCGCAGTGGCCCTCAACAATTCTTCTGCATCGGCAACAACCGCACTCAAATCTTCCATCAGTTGTTGTGAGGAAACAAGTTCTTTTGATTTACGCATGATCATTCTCCTTTGTATGTAACTATTACATTGTCATCTGAAAATTAATCCACCAAGTCTGTATTAAATCCTACTCCAAAATAATCGCATTGTCAGTTTCAGGGAGGAGATTAGGGATATTCCTTAGCAGGTCTGCATTATCAAGCTTCCTTCAGGCTCATTAAGGTTTAACCAGCTTGAATAATTAATGAGGCATTTCCTCTGGGTACGTTGAGATTAAACCGTATAATTCAATACCCAATCAATTAACAATAGTTGAAATTTCTTGACAAATCGTGATGCATTTGCGGGCGTAATTTTTGCACTGATCGCTGCTGTTGGCTTTTCGGCCAAAGCAATTCTAATCAAACTGGCGTATCTCGATCATGTGGATGCGATCACCCTGCTTGCCCTGCGTATGGCGTTTTCCGTGCCTTTTTTTGTGGCTGTTGCGATCTGGGTGAACAGACGCCATGCAGTGCCGCTCAAGCAGCAGGACTGGATTGCAGTGGTGGTTTTGGGCTTGCTGGGCTATTACCTGTCCAGCTTTCTCGATTTTCTTGGTCTGCAATATATTTCCGCGGGCCTGGAAAGACTAATCCTGTTCCTTTATCCCACCATGACGGTCATTCTTTCCGCGCTGATTTACAAGCGTGCAATCGGTCGCAAGGTAATCGCGGCGATGGTGCTGAGTTATGTGGGAATTTTGCTGGTCTTTGTTCACGATGTGGGTATGGGCAAGGGGAATGGTGTGTTGTTGGGCGCAGCGCTGGTGTTTGCCAGTACCTTTTCCTACTCAAGCTATCTGGTGGGGGCAGGGCATGCGATCGCACGTATTGGTGCCACGCGTTTTACTGCTTATGCCATGGTGGTGGCGAGTTTTGCCAGCCTGCTGCAATTGGGCGTGACTCATCCACTTTCGGCACTGGAATTGCCGCTGCGCGTTTATTATCTGTCTATAGCGATGGCGATTTTTTCTACCGTGCTGCCAGTGTTTTTGCTTTCCTATGCCATCAGGCGCATAGGCTCCGGCAATAGCTCGTTGATAGGATCTGCAGGGCCGGTGGCGACTATCGCATTGGCTTATGTGTTTTTGCATGAGGAGGTTTCAATGCTGCAGATAGCCGGCTCATCGCTGGTGCTGGCCGGTGTGATTGTCGTTAGCCTCAATGCAGGCAAAACGGGAAAAATCTCACCGTAGGGTGCGCCATGCGCACCATGGTGCGTGGAACGCACCCTACTGAATAATCTGATCAGGTAATCACTGTAGGCTGCTCACGACCTGTGCGTATTCTGAGTTCGGAAATTTGCAGCGCAATTTGAATCAACTCCGTGAGCACTACCTGTGCATCCAGCATATGGTTGGCTACCACTGCATCATAAGCTTCCAGATAGATGCGCAGCGTCGCACCTTCTGTACCTGTACCAGACAACCTGAAAATTATTCTTGATCCGTCAGTAAATATAATACGCACGCCTTGCTTGCTGCTGACACTGCCATCAACCGGATCGGTGTAGCTGAAATCGTCGCAAAATTTAATGGTGTACTTGCCAAACGATGTCCCGCTCAAGGTGCTGAAGTTACCCTGTAAATGGCTCATCACGCCCTGCGCGACTTCATTGGGCAAACCTTCGTAATCATAGCGGGAATACACATTGCGTCCGAAGCGTGCCCAGTGTTCGCGCATTATCGCCTCAACCGACTGGCGACGCACGGCCAGGATATTCAGCCAGAACAATACCGCCCATAGTCCGTCTTTTTCGCGTACATGGTCTGATCCCGTGCCAAAGCTTTCCTCACCGCACAGGGTCACTTTCCCAGCATCCATCAGGTTGCCGAAAAACTTCCAGCCGGTGGGCGTTTCAAAGCAGGGAATATTCAACGCCTGTGCCACACGGTCCACCGCAGCACTGGTGGGCATTGATCGTGCTACGCCGGCGAGCCCCTGTTTGTAAGCCGGGACCAGGGTGGCGTTGGCGGCGAGCAGGGCAAGGCTGTCGGAAGGTGTCACGAAAAACTTGTTGCCCAGTATCATATTGCGGTCGCCGTCGCCGTCAGACGCAGCACCGAAGTCGGGGGCATTGTTGCCATACATGATTTCTACCAGATCATGCGCATAGGTCAGGTTGGGGTCGGGGTGACCTCCCCCAAAATCTTCCAGCGGTACTGCATTCATCAGGCTGGTGGCAGGCGCGCCGAGACGGCGATGCAATATCTCTGTGGCATAGGGCCCATTCACCGCGTGCATCGCGTCAAACTGGATACGGAAGCCACTCGCCAGCAAAGCCCGTATCGCCGGAAAATCAAATAATGACTCCATCAACTCAGCGTAGTCATTGACCGGGTCGATTACTTCAATGATCATTTCACCGAGCTTGCTGCTGCCGACCGTATCAATCGATACTTCCGTAACGTCAAGTATTTTGTACTGGCTGATGTTTTTGCTCTTGGCATAAATCGCATCGGTCACCGTCTCGGTGGCCGGGCCGCCGTTGCTGCTGTTGTACTTGATGCCGAAATCGCCATCCGGCCCGCCGGGATTGTGGCTGGCAGAGAGAATGATGCCGCCAAACGTCTTGTATTTGCGGATAACACATGATGCAGCAGGAGTGGAAAGTATGCCGCCGCGCCCAACCATAACTTTGGCAAAGCCGTTAGCCGCAGCCATTTTTAAAATAATTTGTATGGCAGCACGATTGTAGAAGCGGCCATCGCCACCCAAAACCAGCGTAGCCCCTTGCGGGGCGGCGATACTGTCGAAAATGGACTGAACAAAATTTTCCAGATAATGTGCATTCTGGAATGCTGTAACCTTCTTGCGCAGGCCTGAAGTACCGGGTTTCTGGTCAAGAAAGGGTGTTGTGGTGATGGTGAGGATGCTCATAGGATTCCTTGAGAGTTAGTACTTTCTGTACGAATCATACCATTGCATAAAACAGGAAATATTCGTATTTTCCAATTATTGCCTTTACATGCAACCATTATAGGGTGTTAAATTTGCATCTTGAAATCAGGTGCATAGGCCGGGTTAGTTCTAGTGGTAAAACAAGGCACTCGTAACGCTTAGTCGCAAGTTCGATTCTTGCACCCGGCACCGATATTTTCAATTCTTTAGTACGAGTGAGCAGGCAGATGGTCACAGCCAGGAAGTTAAATTATGAAATATAAACACTTTAAGGGTGGTATATACGATTTGATTTGTGAGGCCAAGCTTGAATCGAATCCCCAGATTACGATGGTTATATACCGTGCTCACGATGGCACAACCTGGGTAAGACCGCGGGATGTGTTTTATGAGCTGCTGGAAATTGAAGGAAAAATAGTGCGCCGCTTTGAGCCCATTAATTAAAAATCGCAAAAGATAACTAATGTTTATCTGGATCATCGCCTGACTATAATGGATTACAAAAAAATTAATTTCAAGAATATTCCTGTTCAGGCAGGTATTATTTCCAATATCATCAAACTTGAAATTGACTCGCACAATTGCTTCCAGGAGCTGGAAGATTTAATCAGTTCAGACCAGGGTGTTGCCTCGCTCGTGTTGAGAGTGGTTAACTCTCCTTTCTACAGTCGCGGCAATAAAGTAGCCACCATCCCCTTCGCAATTAGCCTGTTGGGTTACACTGTGGTGCGCTCGCTTGCCTTGCTGGCCTTCAGCCGTTCGCTGTTTTCACACACAAAGAACGCGCTTTTTCGCGAGCATATTTGGCAACATTCATTACTGACTGCCATTGCCAGTCAAAATATCTGCCATGAACTTGGTGGGGCCAAGCTGAATGATGAGGCTTTTATCGCAGGGCTGATGCACGATACAGGCAAGGTATTAATGTTTAGTCACGACCCCGGATTATACGAGAATGTTTTCAAATTATTATTTGAGAGCAACTGTTCAAGCGTGCTGGCTGAAAATAAATATTTCGGTTTTGATCATTGCGCGGCAGGGTTGGAAGCAGTCAAAGAATGGAAGCTGCCGGATCGATTCAAGGACTATATGGGAGTTGAGCTCAGCAGCTTGCGTTCAGATCAGCGAGATGATGTTGTGTTGCTTAGCTTGTTGGCTGCAAATTACCTGATTAAATCTGCCGGAATAGGCGCACATGCAGTTACGGATGAAGCAACACGTAAGGCCATTTTGATCGGCTTTGGTCTTGATGAGGCCTTTTGTGATCATCTGCTTCAGACTGAATTCGTCGAAGGTCTGATGGAAAACGAAACCTACAAACTGTGCGCGAATATTTAATAAGCCACACAGGAAAATATGAGTGATTCCCAGCCCTTACTAGTAACTTCGCTTGAACACAGCATCTGGCCGGGTCTGCATACGGATCTGGATGCCACACTCGGCAGGCTTGATCTTGTACATTTATCCTCACCTACCCTGCTGATTCTGCATGACTTGATTGATTTTTCTGTCAGGGCAATGCACCGCACAGTTTTTTTGCAACTGGCAGAAGCTGATTTTGGCATGGTGGCAGAGGGTAATGAAGAAAATCTGGAGGGGCTTTATAAAGCCGAGGTGGCCGAACATGGTTCGCAGAATATTGCGCAGTATTGCAGACAAATAGGCTGGCATGTGAAGGTGAACTTTCCGCAAGCAGGTGACAATATTGTAGCTATCAATATTCCGGTGCAATGCGATGTAAATAGCTGTAACTCGTTGAAATTGGCAGAAGCACTGGGTTATAAACTGGAACAAAGCAGGCCCCGGAATCCTGCCGAAGGCACCTTGGTAACGCTCAAAATTCAGACAAAAAAACAGGCATTGGTACGCATGGCAGAACTGCTGAGTGATGAAGCCAGCATAAACAGTGTGCAGCAGATCTATGACAAATTGGGCTACGGCATTATTTTATTTTCCAGTGCCGGTGAAGTTCTTGAAGTATCCCGCTCTATGCTGGAACGTATGAAGTTACCGCTTGATCAATCCTCGATTTCCAGCCTGATTGCCGCCATACCTTTCAATTTTTATAACGACATTATTTGGGGTCTGGTGCTGACTGGCCATAATGGCATCTTTGAAAATTACCGTATACGCATGGCGATCGCGGGTAATGAAAACGCGTCGATTCTTTTTAACGTCAGCGGTTATCGGGATGAACAGGCTGTCATTCATTCTCTGTGGCAGATTGTCTCATTTACCGGTGCTGGGGTGAATCTTTCCCAGGGCTCGATTCTGAACGAAGCCAGGGTAAGCAATATTACACGCAACTACGTGCCGCAACTGGTCGAGGAAAAAGCCAGGGAGGCGGTCAGATTAGGCAAGGAAAATCTCACCAATGAGGAGCGTACTGTCGCGGTATTGTTCTGCGACATCGTAGGATTTACCTCATACGTGGAAAGTAACGCCAGCAGCGAGTCCATCATCAACACCCTTAATACCATCCTGCGCAGGGTGTCCAGCTCGGTAAAACGTTTTGACGGCTCCATCGATAAATTTATGGGCGATAGCGTCATGGCTATATTTAAAGATCCGGCCGATGCGATCTACGCGGCCCTTGACATGCAAAGCCACTCAGCCGACATCAATGGACTGCGTACACGCGCCGGACAAGATACCTTGCGCCTGCGTATCGGGATTCATTGGGGCGAGGTTGTCATCGGTAACGTGGGCACGGCAGAAAGGCTGGACTGGACCGCGATTGGTGATGTGGTCAATACCGCTTCGCGTATCGAAAAAAACTGCACACCGGGCTCTATCCTGATCAGCCAGACTATGCGGGATGTGATTTTCCCCATGCAACATCCCGACATACAGTTCGGCGAGGTGTTCACAATTATGGTCAAAGGCAAGAGCCAGGCTTTGCCGGTGTGTCATATCAAACATCCTGAAGCCGGTGTGTCGTATCAAACATCCTGAGAATAGTCCCACTCGGTTGACACAAATCACTGGACTATATCGCTCAAAATTGCATTTTTTTTACAGAAGTTTTTTGAAAAATTATGCTAACTGCTAACGATATATACAGTAATATATTTATGCACAAAATCTGTGGATAACTTTGTGGATAACCCATTCTGACAACTCTAAACCTCTATCCAATAACCCTTTTTTTCTCTTGCCTGTTTTTTGTGCGGTTTTATTTTTCATATAAAAATCAGCTAGTTAGCTTGATAAATCGAGCGTGCAGGAATAAGTTCCCTTGTAGCCAGTGTATTTGTTCACTTTGTGGATTATTAGGATTTGTCAATATACTTTTTGGCCTGATTTGGATTATTTGCAATCACTAATTTGGTGCATTATGCAATTGCTGAATGAAATCAAGGACCGGTCATTTTGAATGGAAAATTGTGGCTGGCTAATAACCCAGTCAAAACAATCATCGTCTCAACCCCGTTTAAATATTTCCTTGAATTACGTCACACAACGGGTATAAATTTCTAAATTAATTTGCAGGTTCCTGCCTGGTTCCTACCATACATGATGGTTTCGTGGAAAAAGAAGCAGAGGTGTTCATTTAGGAAATGGTCTGGAGTCTCAAGTATGCAATGTTTCTCAGGATGCCATCCGGGGCTTCAGCGGGAAGCTGTTAAATTTAATGCCTGCCCATCCAGTTTTCATAAAATTGCGTATATTCTGATGATCTGTGCCTTCAGGGTATGGCAGCACATCATCGCGGTAATAGGAACCGAAGCAAGCCAGTGTTTGTTGCGGTGAAAAACCTTGCAATTGAGCAAAGGCAAACAGCTTGCACGAACCGGAATTCTGGCCCTGTTCATTCATTATTCCACCATTTATAAAAGCGGCAGGCGTGAATTCATACATCGCTTCGATGACTTCCATCGAGTCGCTGAAGGCGATGCTATCGGGTGTAATTTCAAGTTTTTGCAGAAAGGTATTGAGGTCCATATTTTTCGTGTTGCGTGAGGTTGAAAACACAAGTTTTTACTTGACTGATAGTCGCCACAACGATGTGAGTTCAGCTGCACGAGCCGCGTGCAGCGCATCGCTGGTATCGGAAACGCGGGGGTGATGCGACTTCACATCTGTTTTACCCAATACCTTCAATCCCGCTGCAGCAATGGCAGCAAGCAATTCAGCACGGCTACGCAGGCCCAGGTGCTCGGCCAAGTCGGAAAGAATCAGCCAGCCTTCACCGCCGGGTTCCAGGTGAGTTGCCAAGCCGTTAAGGAAGCCCAGCAACATACGACTTTCAGGATCGAATACGGCGTACTCAAGTGGCGAACTGGGGCGCGCTGGCACCCAGGGCGGATTGCACACTATCAGTGACGCGAGCCCCTCTGGAAAGAGGTCTGCTTGTATCACTTCAACCTGTTTCGTGAGAACCAGTCGCGTCAAATTTTCGCGCGCACAGTTCAGGGCTCGAGGATCCTGATCAGTGGCGACGATATGTTTGATGCCACGCCGTGCCAGGACTGCAGCCAGCACGCCTGTACCCGTGCCGATATCGAATGCCACAGAGTGTTTGGAGATTATTTTCGGCAAGGGACTATCGTTAACCAGAGCCACATATTCACCGCGTATCGGTGCGAATACGCCGTAATGCGGATGTATGCGTGCTCCCAGTGCCGGAATTTCAACGCCATTTTTACGCCATTCGTATGCGCCGATTATGCCCAGAAGACCCCGCAATGAAGTAATGTATTCTTCAGTGGCTACGCCATAAACTTCATTGCAGGCCAGGCTGGCATCGGGTGCACGCCGCAGTGGAATGCTGTGATCAGCATTAAAGGGTATGAGTAACATGCCCAAAGTGCGGGCTCTTTGTGATTGGGCCAGACGATGCTGATTGAATGCATCCTTAAGGTTTAGTTCGCGTAGCGATTCGTTTGTCCCCTCTCCCGGGTGCCCGGCCAAAAGTTTTTCGGACATAGGGGGAGGGTTAGGGAGAGCGTAGCGAGGGTTCGGGAAACGGGTATGAACAGGGAGGATAGGCTTGCCATGCACTTTAGCAGTCGCTGGAATATTTTTTAATTTTCGTCCACGCGGTTTTTCATCTACGCGCCGTGCCATTGCCTGCAGTAATTGGCGCGCATTCTGAAAATCCCCCCGCCATAGTAGCGCGGTTCCTTCGCAAGCCAGTCGGTAGGCGGCATCAGCCGTTATACGATCATCCGCGATCAACACGCGCTTGGGTGGCGGTGTGCCGCTTTCCGAGCGCCAGCGGGCAGATTTTTCTTCACCCGCTTCGTTCCAGCTGATGACAGGCCAGTTATTTGCAGTATGGTCGCTCATTGTGAGAAATGAGCCAAGTGCAGCAGCATGGTGTTTGCCTGGAAAAATATATACAAATGCATGGAGGGAGCTTATTGGAGTGGCACGGTAAGAAAAACAAATATTGTGACTATCTGCCTTCTTCCCGCTTGAGCTGCTGATAGCGCAGCTTGGCCTCGTGGTCGTCTTTTGCAGCCGTTATTTCACGCATCACTGAGCGCACGTCGGCCTTCTTGTCAGTATGCTTGAAGCGCCCGGTCAAAGGTGTATCCGGAAGCAGTTCGCCGCGCTGGTAAATGGCCCATATTTCCTTGCCATATTGGGTGGCAAGCAACTCCGGGACAAATTGACCGAAGTAGTTGGCCAGGTTTTCAACGTCGCGCTCCAACATGCGGCTTGCATTGTTGTTTGCGGCGGCATCGACTGCCTGCGGCAAGTCGATGATGACCGGCCCTTTGTGATCGACCAGAATGTTGTACTCGGACAGGTCGCCGTGGACGATACCAGCACACAGCATCAGCACCACTTGTCTGATCAGCATGGCGTGAAATTCGCGTGCCTGTTCCTCGGTGAGTTGCAAATCATTCAATCTGGGAGCGGGCTCGCCATGTTCATCAGCCACCAGTTCCATCAGGAGCACGCCCTCGTAAAAACCATAGGGATGCGGCACTCGAACTCCCGCACCGGCGAGTTTGTACAAGGCGTCAACTTCAGAGTGTTGCCAGGCCGCCTCTTGCTCTTTGCGTCCGTAGCGGGAACCTTTTTCCATCGCGCGAGCCTGGCGGCTGTTTTTTACCTTGCGTCCCTCTGTGTAG
>Ga0315270_10000095_pt1 | contig 47267 bp, 42 predicted proteins | sample C1_bottom_MG_FD_204932 | JGI IMG/M metagenome (GOLD analysis project Ga0315270, IMG submission 204932) | Sediment microbial communities from Yellowstone Lake, YNP, Wyoming, USA - C1_bottom | ecosystem: Environmental > Aquatic > Freshwater > Lake > Sediment | place: USA: Wyoming | collected... | reverse complement strand
CGGGCTCGCGCGGCTCAACGCGGCGCTCTCCGCGCGGGCGCGCCGCGTCGTCCTGCCGCTTCTCGCGCTCGCGGTGCTCGTCGACCGCGAGCCGATGGCCCGCGGGCTCTCGCCCGTGGACGACGGGTCCGTTTTGTCACGGCCCCCCGCGCTCCTCGCGCGCGGAACGCCTCCCGCCGGCGACGCGCCGCCGCCGCGCATCTTCCACCGGGATCTCTACGCGCCCGTGCCGGTCTACGACACGCAGGACCTCGCCGCATCGACCGTCACGGCGCGGGCGTCGCTGCTTCCCGCGTACGCCTCGCTCTTCGGCTCCGGCTACGTCTTCGAGAAGGACTACGACCTGTCGCTGTCGGTCGAAGTCTTCGAGTGGATGCGCCTCTTCGGCCGCGCGGTGCCGACGCCGGACCCCCTGCCGCTCCGGATCGTCCGCGCCGCGGGCGCCTCGGCGGTCCTTGCGAGCGAGCGCGGGGCGGACGGGCGCTACCGGCCGCGTCTGCTGCGGATCGCGGACCCGGTCTCGCCGTTCCGGTTCGCGTCGCGCGTCGTAGCCTCGAACGACGCCCCTGCCGTCTTCAAGCGGTTCCTCGAAGACGGCGCCGACGCGGCAACGGCGTACGTCGACGTCGCGCTGCCGGGGTTTCCGGACGCGCCCGGCGCCGGCCGCATCCTCGGGCTTCGGGACCGGCCCTCCGGCCTCTCAGTTGACGTCGAGGTCGACGGACCGGGCGAGGCGTTCCTGATGCTCTGGCGCGTGCGCGAGGCGGTCGAAGAGGCGACGCTCGACGGCCGGCCGGCCTCCGTCGTCCCGATGGCGTTCGGCTTCGCGGGAGCCCGGATTCCCCCCGGCCGGCACGTCCTCGCGTTGCGGCCGGAGACGCGGTGGGTGAAGATAGGAGCGTTGGTTACTGTCGTGACGGCCGCTGCGCTCGCGTGGGCGCTTCGCCGCCGCGCTCCCGCCGCCGCATGAGCCTGCTTTCACGCAACACCCGGCGCCGTCTGGCGCTCTACGGCGGGGCCGCCGCCGTGGCCGCGGCCGTCTGGCTGCTCCCGCGCGTCCTCGCGCGGCGCGATCCGGGCGTTCCCGTCCGGCGCCTCGACCTTGAGGCCGCTGCCGCGATGGAGAGGCCCGAGGTGAAGCTGCTGGTCGAGATCCTGCGACTCGACAGCTCGAACCCTCCCGGGATCACGCGGCCCGTGGTCGACGTCTTCGCGCGGGAGCTCGGCTGCGCCGGGATCCCGTACGTCGTGACGGGACGTGACCCCCTGCGCCCGATTCTCGTCGCACGGCTGCCCGGCCGGCGCCGCGGCGAGGCGCTGGCTCTCCTCTCGCACGCCGACGTCGTCCCGGCCGGCGACCTCTCCGCCTGGGTGAAGCCGCCGTTCGCCGCGGAGCGCGGGGACAGGGAGTACGCCTCGAACCTCATCGGGCGCGGCATCCTCGACATGAAAGGGCAGGCGGTCGCGAACCTCCTCGCGCTCACGGCGCTCGCGCGGTCCGGCATCGTGCCCGCGCGCGACATCGTGTTCGTCGTGGAGTCGGGGGAGGAGTCCTACGACCAGACGCTCGGGTTCGGGTGGCTGCTCGCGAATCGCCCCGACCTCGTCGCGGGCGTCACCGACGTCTTCAACGAGGGCGGCGTCAACGAGGTGAGCAAGACCGAGATCGAGAGGTTCGGCGTCGAGGTCATGCAGAAGGCGATCCTCTCCGTGGACGTCCTCGCGGCCGAAAAGGGTCCGCTCGAGGACCTCGCGGCCGTCGTGAAAGCGCGGGACGAAGCCGAGTCTCTGAAAGTGGTCCCGGCGGTCCGGGACTTCCTGCGGTTCGTCGCGCCCTCCCGCTCGGACGTCTGGGGCCGCCGGATGCTCGACGACCCCTCGAAGATCGGACCCGGGACGGAATTCTGGAAGGTCGTGCCCGAGGTCTACCGTTCGCTCCTGAAGGACATGGCGTATGCGGGCCGCGTCGCCGAGCGGCCCGAAGGGGGGTTCTCGATGCGTGTCGTCCGGACGCTCCTCCCCGGCTCGTCCGTCGCGGCCGCCGAGGCGGAGCTGGACGGCTGGCTTCTCGCGCGGCGCCTCACGAAGCGCATCGTTCTCAGGACCGACGACTGCGTCGCGACTCCGGCCGAAGGGCCGGCCTGGCGCGCCGTGACGGAGGTGTTCGGACTGGACCCGTTCCGGGTGCCGGTCGGGCCCTACGTTCTGTCCGGCCAGTACACGTCGAGCTCGTTCCTCAGGGCCCGCGGGCTGCGCGCCTACGGCGTCTCGCCCTTTGCGGTGGGCTACTTCGACGCCTCGACGATCCACCACCATAGCGAGCGGATCGTGCTCCCGTTCTACCTCGAAGGTCTCGAGCGGATGAAGCGCATCCTGTTCGAGTTCGCGACCGCGCCCTGAGAGCCCGGCTGCTACACTTTGGGGCCGGAGGGGCCGTGGGACGCGTCGACTTCTACTATCACCGGGTCGGTTGAACGAGCTGCGGACGCACCCGTGAGGTGCTCGAGAAGTCGAAGGCGGACGTGCGCGACGAGCGCCCGTCCCGTTCCCGCCCGCTCACGGACGCGGACGTGAAGGCCTTGCTGAAAGAAGTCGACGTGGTGACGCTCGCGAGGGGCAAAACGGCACGGAACCTCCCGGCCCGCGAGGTTTCTCTCGACGACCTCCGGGGGCCCACGGGCAACTTCCGCGCGCCGATGCTGCGCGTCGGGCGCCGCCTCCTCGTCGGATGGCACGAGGAATCGCTCCGGGAGCTTCTGGCACGGTCCTCGCGTTGATGGTTCTCCCGCGCCGAACCGGCGGTGGGAGATGGGTTCAGGAGAACGGATGAAAAGGACTCTCGTCACGTGTGCGGCCCTCCTCGCGGCTCTGCCGGCGGCGGCCCAGGTTCAGGTCCAGACGCAGCAAGTGGGCCCCGGCCCGGGCATCGCGGCTCCGCAGCAGCAGCCCTCCCCCATCCCGTGCCCCGGCATGGGCGGACTCGAGATCGGCCAGACGAGAACGTTCGCGTTCGAGCGGATGGCGAAGCTCGAGCCCGGCAAGGCAAAGGTCACGCGCGACTTGAAGGTCGTCCACAAGCCGGAGGGGCGGCCGTGGGTCATCACGGCCACATTCGACTCCGACGCCGCGGACGCGAAGGTTCTCGGCCTCACCTACACCATCGACCCGCCGTCCGGCATCGGCGATGCCCTGCGCGAGCGCTACGGCAAGGGAACGGTGATGCCGTCGCCCGCGGACCAGACGTACTGGGACATCGGCTCGTGCGGCGTGCGCCTCAAGTACCGCGCACGCATGAACGAGAAGCAGCGGCCGATCGAGGAGCTCTGGGTCGACCCGATCCCCGCGAAACAGGCCCCCGCGAAGGGAGCTCCGGCGAAGAAGAAGGGCTGACGAGCGCGCATGAAGCGCGCCCTCCTCGCCGCGGCGGCCGCGATCGCGGCGGCGGCGTTGCTCGCGGCCGGCGCCCTGCTCTTTCTCGTTCGTAGAAATCTCCCGGATCTCTCTTCCGGAAGAATCCCCGGCCTCTCGTCGCGCGTGTCGGTCGCCTTCGACGACCGCGGCGTCGCGACCGTCACGGCGGCGACCGTCCGGGACGCGCTGCGCGCGCAGGGCTGGCTCACGGCCCGCGAGCGCCTCTTCCAGCTCGAGCTGCAGCGGCGCCTCGCGCGCGGCGAGCTCGCGGAGATCTTCGGGGCTTCGCTCCTCCCCGCGGACCGTCTCCATCGCACGTACGGGTTCACGCGCGTCGCGGAGGCCGCCGTCCCGTTGCTGCCGGAAGGGGAGCGCGCCGACCTCGAGGCCCTCGCGGACGGGATCAACGCGTTCCTCGATGCACAGGGCGGCCGGCTCGGACTCGAGTTCGCGCTCCTCCGGGTGTCGCCACGCCGTTTCACGCCCGCCGACGCGCTCGCGGTGCACCTCGTCATGTGCGAGGACCTTTCGACCTCGTGGCGGCGAGACCTCGCGCTCGAGAAGCTGTCGAGGGTCGACCCCGCCGTCCGCCGCTTCGTGGCCGACACGGCGTCGGCGGACGACGTCCTTCTCGTCCCCGATGCCGCGCCGTTCGCGCTCCCGCCGCTGCCCGATCTCGGCGGCGTGCCGCTCGCCGCGCTGGGCTTCGGGGCGCTGAGAGAAGCCGAGCCTCTCGGGTCGAACGCGTGGGCCGTCGCGGGCGCGCTCTCGAAGAGCGGCAAGCCCCTCTTCGCGAATGACCCGCACCTTACCCTGACGCTGCCGGGGATCTGGCTGCCCATGCGCTTCGTGATCGCGGGCCGCCTCATCGAGGGCGTCACCCTCCCCGGCCTGCCGGGCGTGATCCTCGGCCGGAACGAGCGCGTCGCGTGGGGCATGACGACCCTTCGGACGGACGTCCAGGACCTCTACCGCGAGACGATCGTGGGGAAGAGGGCGAAGCGGGGCACGACGTGGGAGAACGTGGAGGAGCGGACGGAGACGATCGCCGTTCGGGGCGGCAAGCCCGAGGCGCTTGTCGTCCGGGAGACGTCGCACGGCCCGCTCGTCCAGGGCCGGATGGCGCTGAAGTGGCTCGCGCTCGACCCGTCGCTCATGCGCGTCCCGGAGAGCGCGGTCATGACGGCGACGAACCACGAGTCGCTCTCTCGCGCGCTCGACGCGTTCCCGTATCCCGCGCACAACGTCGTGTGGGCGGATGCCGCGGGCTCGATCGGCTGGCGCGCCACGGGCCTCGTCCCGATCCGGCGCGCCGGTACGGACGGCAGCGTCCCGTACGACGGGGCCGATCCGGAGAACGACTGGAAGGGCTACGTCCCGCCGGCGGACATGCCGCGCCTCGTCGACCCGCCCGAGGGATTCGTCGTGACCGCGAACCAGCGCGACATCGGGACGCGCTTCGGGCGGTCCGTCACCAGCGACTGGCCTTCGACCGAGCGGGCGCGCCGCATCGCGGACCTCCTCGGCGCGGCGGTTCGCGAGAAGAGGCCGCTCGACCGTGCCGCGATGGAAGCGATTCAGCTCGACGACGTCTCGCCCGTCCTGAAGAAGACGCTCGCGGCTCTCGCGCCCGACCTGCCCGAGCCGTGGAGCGCGCGCTTCGCGAGCTGGGACGGCCGCGCGGACGCGGGCTCGACGCTGTTCCTCGTCGCCCGGTCCGCGCGCCGGAAATTCGCCGAGCGCGTCCTTGCCGCGTGGCACGTCCCGCTGGAGGTCGGCCTGCCCGACGCGCGGCTCCTCGAGCTCGCGCGGGCGGACGACGCGGCGTTCCGGCGGGCGCGCCTCGGTTCGAGGCGCGAACTCGTGCGTGCCGCCTTCAACGCTGCGCGCGCCGACATCTCGGCCCGCTTCGGCTCCGACGAGGCGCGCTGGACGTGGGGTGCATCCAACCGGCTCGCCGTGAAGCACCCCCTCGGGCGTCTGCCCGGCCTCGGCTGGCTCTTCGACCCGCCGTCGTTCCCGCAGTCGGGCGCGGGCGGCACGCCGCGCGTCGCGACGCCGACTTACGGCCAGTCCGTTCGGTTCGCCGTGGACTGGGGCGCGCCGGAGGAGGCGACGCTCGTGATTCCGTTCGGCGTCTCCGGCCACCTCGGCTCGGCGCATCGGACGGACCAGCTTGCCGGCTGGCGCGCGGGCGACCCCACGGGCACGCGGACGCGGTTCGCGCGCCCGCCCGTGACGACGCTGGAGATCACGCCGTGACCGGCATCGGCGCCCTTCTCGCCGCCGTCCTGTCCATCGCCGCGGCGCCGAAGACGATCCCGCAGGGAGGCGTCGCGGAGATCCGCGTCGCGAGCGACGCGCCCCTCGCGAGCCTCGTGCTCGTCGACGGCGACCGGCGCATCCCGCTCGAGCGGGACCCGTCGGGGCGGAAATTCGACGGCCTCGTCGGCGTCGACCTCGACGCGAAGACCGGGCCGCGCGACATCGTCCTCGAGTCGACGGACGGAGAGGCGCGCGTCGTCCTCCAGCTGAAGGTCCTGCGCGGGAAATTCCGGACCCAGAAGCTCTCGGTCGACCCGAAGTTCGTCGAGGTCCCGCCCGAGGAGAAAGAGCGCGTCAAGGCGGACTCCGAACGGGTGAATGCGGCCTATCGGAGCGCGGAGGCGGCGCGGCGGTGGACGGCTTTCGTCCGTCCCGTCGCCTATGACGGGACCAACTTCGGCTCGCGGCGCGTCTACAACGGCAAGACCCAGAGCTTCCACGCGGGCCTCGACATGCCGGCGCCCGCAGGCACGCCGGTCGCGGCGGCCGCGGACGGGCGCGTCGCGCTCGGCGGCGACCTCTACTTTTCCGGCGGGACCGTCCTCCTCGACCACGGCGGCGGCCTCTTCACGCAGTACATGCACCTCTCGCGCGTCGACGTGAAGGACGGCGACGTGGTCAAGAAGGGGACGGTCGTCGGCCTCGCCGGCGCGACGGGCCGCGTCACGGGCCCGCACCTGCACTGGGGGGCGCGCTGGAACGGGGCGCGCGTGAACCCGGAGGCGCTCCTCGCGCTCCCGGCGCGGCCGGTGCCGGGTCTACACTGAGGCATGAGCGTCCTCATCACCGGAAAGCTCGTCTCCCCGACCGCGACCGAGCTCGACCACGGCCCCTCCCATGCGCGCGTTCCCACGCAGGCCCCGAAGGACAACGGCGGCGACGGCAGCAGCTTCTCGCCGACCGATCTCTGCGCGGCCTCGCTCGGGTCGTGTGCCGCGACGACGCTGAGCCTCTACGCGACGCGTGCGGGGATCCCGCTCACCGGGGTGGCGTTTTCCGTCGAGAAGCACATGACGACCGAGCCTCCGCGCCGGATCGCGAAGCTCGTCCTGAAGCTGACGATCGACTCGCCGTGCGGCGACGAGGACTTCGGCAAGCTCGTCAACGCGGCGAAGACGTGTCCCGTCAGGCGCTCGCTCCACCCGGACGTCGTCGTCGACGAGATGTACGCCCGCGCCTGATGCGTCAGCCGACGGGCGTCCAGGTTCCGGTGGGGCTCAAGGGAATCCGTTCCGCGTCGACATCGAAGCCGGCCTCGGCCCACGCATCCAGCCCGCCCTCGAGCGGGCGGACGAGCCGGAGCCCGCGATCCATCAGGAGGCGTGCCACACGGGCCGCCGACGCTTCATTCGGTCACGTGCAGTAGAGGACGATCTCCCGGTCCGCGGGCAGGAGCGCGACGTGCGCGTCGAGGTCCTCGAGGTCGATCGTGAGCGCCCCGGGGATCCGGCGCGGGTCGCGCAGGCGCGCGTTTCGTGAGCGCACGTCCACGACGACCGGCGGCTCGCCCGCGTCCATGAGCGACCTTAGGTCGGCGACGCGGATGCGCGCCATCCGGAGGAAGCGGTAAAAACGCCGCCTCTGATGCCACTTGAAGAGGATGTAGAGCAGGAGCCCGCCCGCCAGGACGACGAAAGCCCAGCCGCCGAGGCTTGCGAGGAACGCGAGCACGCGCTCGACCGTGCCGTGGAACGCGGCGCCGAGAAGGAGCGCGGAGCCGGCCCAGAGGAGTGTTCCGCCCGACGTGAAGAGGAGGAAGCGCGGATAGCCCGTGCCGGAAGCGCCCGCGAGCGGCGGCGCCACGGTCGAGTAGCCCGGCACGAACTTCGCGAAGAGGAGGGACGCGAGGCCGTACTTCTCGAAGATGCCCTCGGTCTGGCGCACGCAGGTGTCCGGCGAGAGCGAAACGCGGCAGAGCGTCTTGAGGAGTTTCTGCCCGTAGCGGCGGCCGAGGAGGAACCAGAGCGAGTCCGCCGCGACCGTCGCGACGAACGCCGCGAGAAGGAGGTGCGCGAACGAGAGTTTGCCGTCGGCGGCGAGCGCGCCCGCGACGACGAGCGTGGGGACGGCGGGCACGGGAAGGCCGAGCTGCTCGAGGAGGACGTTTCCGAAAATGAGACTCGTTCCGTGCGCGAGGACGAGGGTGAAAAGCTCCTTCACGCCGCTCCCCTCAGCTCACGCCCGTCGACGACGAGGAGACCGAGCCCGGGTCCACGCCGAGACGCGCGAGCGCCCGCTCCCAAAGCGTCTCGACTCCCCGGGCAAAGGCGAGGTCCGGTTCCCACGGGAGGACGAGCCACGCGCCCTCCTCCATCTCGCCCTCGAGCTGCTCGGCGTCCCAGCCCGCGTAGCCGAGGACGAGGAGGCCCCGCGGAGGCCCGTCGCCCGGCGCCTTGCCGAAGAGCTTCGGGAGGATCTCCGCGGACGCCGAGACCCAGAGCCCGGGCGCCATCTCGTTGCAGTCCACGCCGTCGACCTCTTCGCGGAAGAGCGCGACGAGGCCGTTCGTGAGCACCGGCCCGCCGACGTGGAGCGGCGTGGCGGGGTGGAGCGTCGCGTCGAGCGGCGGGGGCAGGAGCGTCACGGCGGGCTGGCCGAGAAGGCGGTTCACGACCCAGCCGAGCGCGCCGTCCTTCGTGTGGTGGCCCATGAGGACGACCGTCTTCGAGAAGTTCGGGTCCGTGAGGCCCGGCCCGGCCAGGAGGAGATACGGAGCCGTCAGCGTCTCGACCACGGGGGGAATTTACCCTAACGCGGGGATGTGAATGCCTCCCAGGCCGCCTTCGCGATCGAGGCGATCGCCCTCTCGCGCGCCTCGGCGCCTGCCCCGCCGCGCGTGAAGACGGCGAGGACCGCATGCGAGCCGTCCGGCAGCGTCAGGATTCCGACGTCGTTCGACGAGAGCCGCATCGTCCCGGTCTTGTCGAAGACCTCCGCGCCCTTCGGAAGGCCCGCCCGGAAGCGCCGGGCGCTCGTTGCGCACCGCCGCATCGCGTCGAGGATCCGGTCCGTGGAAGGCTTCGAAAGGAGCCCGCCGCGGAAGAGGCGGACGAGGAGGCCGGCCATCGCGTCCGGGGTCGCTCCGTTCTGCGCGCCGCGCTCGATCGCGTCGAGGTCCTTCTTCATCGCCGCGCCGAGGCCCTTCTCGTCGAGGGAAATCCGGATGCCGGAGACCCCCTTGGAGACGAGCGTCTTCTCGACGGCGGATGGCCCTCCCAGCTGCGCGACGAGGACGTCGGCCGCGGTGTTGTCGCTGTCGACGAGCATGACGTCGACCATTCGCGCGACCGTGACACGCATGCCAGGCTTCCACTCGTCGTAGATCGGTCCGACCTCCATGCGGTCCTTCTCGAGGATCTCGACTTCACGGTCGAGGCGGAGCGTTCCCTTTTCCACCGCGTCGAGGACCGCGATGGCGACGGGCAGCTTGAACACGCTCGCCATCTGAAACCTCTCGGTCCCGCGCCAGGAGGCCGCGCGGCCGCTCTCGAGGTGCAGGACCGACACGCCCGCTACGAGGCCGCCCGTCTCGGCCGCGTGCGCGGCGGCGACGACGGGATGGGCTGGCGCGGGATCGGGGGCGGCGGACGCGAGGGCCAAGAGGACGAGCGGGAGAACGAAGAGCAACTACTCCTCCAGGTACGTGTAGTGCGTCAGGCTGTGCTCGAAGTCCTTCGCGATGGCCTTCGCCTCGGGCTCCTTGACCTTCTTGCGCTCTGTGGCCCGGCGCAACTGGCGCCAGATGCCGTCGAGGAGCTCGTCCTTGTCGTAGTTCATGTACGAGAGGACCCGCTCGCACGACTCTCCCGGCAGGACGTCCTGGATGCGCGTGCGCCCGTCCTCGTCGACGCTTGCGAGCACCTCGTGGACCTCGCCGAAGAGGTTGTGGAGGTCGCCGAGGACGTCCTGGTAGGCCCCGACGAGGCAGAACCCGATGTAGTACGGCGTCCCCTTGTGGAAGGCGTGGAGCGGGAGCGCTTCCTTGATGTCCCTGAGGTCGATGAACTTCTCGATCTTGCCGTCCGAGTCGCACGTGATGTCCGCGAGCGTGCCGTGCTCGGAGGGCCTCTCGCGCAGGCGGTGGATCGGGAGGATGGGGAAGAGCTGGTCGATCGCCCACACGTCCGGCAGCGACTGGAAGACCGAGAAGTTCATGACGTACTTGTCGGCGAGCATGACCTCGAGCTGCTCGAACTCCTCGGGGACGTCCTTGAGCGTGTGGAGGTACCGGCGGATGCGCTCGCAGATGTTCCAGTAGAGGATCTCACCTTTGCTCCGGTCCTCGAGGGACACGTAGCCGAGGTTGAAGAGCGTGAAGAGCTCCTCCTTGAACTGGAGCGCGTCGTGGTAGCTCTCGCGGACGTTCTTGGCCGAAATGCTCTGCCAGATGTCGTACAGCTCGCGCACGACGTGGTTCTCGTCGCCGTCGAGCTTGACGCTGCGGCCCTGCTCGATGCGGTCGGCGACGTCGAGGACGTTCGTGACGAGGACCGAGTGGTAGGCCGTGAGGGCGCGGCCCGACTCCGTCACGAGCGTCGGGACAGGGACCTTCTCCTCGTCGCAGATCGACTTGATCGTGTAGACGATGTCGTTCGCGTACTCCTGAACCGTGTAGTTCATCGAGGAGTCGAACGCCGTCTTCGAGCCGTCGTAGTCGACGCCGAGGCCGCCGCCGAGGTTCAGGTACTGGATCTCGACCCCGGAGGCGTGGAGCTTCGCGTAGACGCGGCCCGCCTCCTTGATCGCCTGCTTGATCTTCCGGATGTCCGTGATCTGCGAGCCGATGTGGAAGTGGAGCATGACGAGTGAGTCGAGCATCTTGCGGTGCTTGAGAATCTCGACCGCCTCGAGCATCTCGGTCGTCGTGAGGCCGAACTTCGCAGCCTCGCCGCCCGACTTCGCCCACTTGCCCGAGCCGCGCGCGTAGAGCTTGCTGCGCATGCCGATGAGCGGCTTGACGCCGCGCTTCTTGGCGACGTCGAGGATCCTCTCGAGTTCGGAGACCTTCTCGAGGATCAGCACGACCGTCTTCCCCATCCGGATGCCGTTCAAGGCGAGGCGGATGAACGCGTCGTCCTTGTAGCCGTTCGTCGTGATGAGGCAGTCCGCGCCGAGGTCCTGCGACAGCGCCGCGATGAGCTCGGGCTTGCTCCCGGCCTCGAGGCCGTAACCGTACTTGCGGCCCGACTGGATGATCTCGCGGACGACGACCTTCTTCTGGTTGACCTTGATCGGGAACACGCCGCGGAAGACGCCGTCGTAGTCGTATTCCTTGATCGCGTGGAGGAAGGCCTCGTTCAGCTCCTTGACCGTCTGGTCGAGGATTTGCGGGAAGCGGATCACGACCGGCGTCGAGATCCCGCGCAGGGCCACGTCGTCCACGACGCCCTTGAGGTCGACGAAGCGGTGATTCTCCTTCGTCGGGTGGACGAGGAGGTTGCCGTCGTCGGAGACCGAGAAGAAGCCTTTTCCCCAGTTCTCGATGCCGTAGAGCTTCTCGGCGTCGGCGAACCGTTCGGGAGCGCGGGCGCGCGCGGGCTTCTTCGAGGCGCGCGCGAGTGCTGTGGGTGTCATCGGCGCGAATCTTAAGGGAGGCCGAGCGGCGTGGCACGAAATTCTCTAGGATCAAGGCCGTGAAGATCCCCGTCCACGTCCTCTCGGGGTTCCTCGGCGTCGGCAAGACGACGGCCGTCAAGGACCTCCTCGCGCGCCGCGCGGACCGCGAGCGGATCGCCGTCGTCGTGAACGAGTTCGGGACGCTCGGCGTGGACGGCGCGCTCCTGTCGGACTGCGCGAGCTGCATCCTCAAGGAGGTGCCCGGCGGCTGCGTCTGCTGCACCGCGATGGCCGACCTCGAGGCCTCCCTCGAGGAGGTCTGCGACATCGTCGCCCCGACGCGCTTCGTTCTCGAGCCGACGGGCCTCGCGAGGCCTTCGGAGCTCGTGGACCTCCTGCGCGGCCCGCGCTGGGCGCAGAGGTTCGACGTGAGGCCCGTGATCACGCTCGTCGACCCGCAGCAGGACCTGCCGAAGGCGTACGCGGAGAGCGCGCTGTTTCGGGACCAGGTCGACACCGGCGACGTTCTCGTCGTCAATCGATGCGATCTGGCTTCGGAAGAAGAGATTCTTCGAGTGGAAGAATTCGCCCGTGCGCTGGCTCCGCCGAAGCTCCTGATCGTCCGGGCCTCGAACGCCAGGCTGCCGGATGAGGTCTGGGATCTCGAGCGGCAGACCCCTGCTGCGGCTCCGGCGCTCCTCGAGGCGAACGCTTCGCACACCCACCTTCAGAGGAATTCCTTAGAAGGATATTTGGGCCGGGGCATTGCATTCGCGCCGGAGCGGATCTTCGACGCTGACAGGCTCCTGGTGGCTCTCGAGGCGCTGCGCTCGGGCCGCGTGACCCTCGGCGCCGTCGCGCGCGCCAAGGGGATCTTCCACACGACGGCGGGCTGGCGCGTCCACGAGATCGCGGGCGGCCGGCTCTCGACGGCGCCGACGTCGTGGCGGCGCGACAGCCGCGTCGACGTCATTTTGAAGAGCCCGGGAGAGAGAGATTTCTTTGAGTGGGAAAGAGCGCTGGCGGATGCGCTGGTGCCCGAGGACGCCCCGCTCCTCACGCTCGAAGACGGTGCCGGTGGGATGCGCGCATATGACCCACAGGGCTTCTCGGCCCTCTCGCATTCCCTTTCAAAGAAAATCTTCTCTTCGTCTTCTCCTGCTCCGAGCATGGCCTTCCGCCTTGGCGACGTGCTGGCGCATGCGGGCCTTGCCCGCGAGGCCGACTGGATGTGGATCGTGATGGACTCGGGACTCTTCGGCGTCGGCGGGCCGCGCCGCGTCCTCGAGAACGGGATCGTCTTTCCGGGGGACGAGGGTTTCCGGTTCGTCCTGCCCGACGAGGCCGCGCGCGGCGCCGAAGACGAAGTCGACGCATGCCGCGACCTCGCGAACGTCTGCGGCGTGAAACTTGCCGATTCGCCGGGTGCCTCGGAGGCCCCGGCCGAGGAGGTCTCGTGACGGCGAAGAGCGGCCTGATCGTCTACGGCGCGAACGGCTATACGGGAAAGCTCATCGTGGACGTCGCGCTCCGCGAGGGCCTGAGGCCCGTCGTCGCGGGCCGGCGCCGCGAGGCTGTCGAACCGCTTGCCGCGGCGTGGGGACTGAACAGCCTCTGTTTTTCGCTCGACGACCCGGCGTCCGCCGCCCACCTCCTCGAGCCGTACGGCGCGATGATCCTCGCGGCCGGCCCGTTCTCGAAAACGAGCGCGCCCGCGCTCGAGGCCTGCCTCCGGGCGCGAACGGCGTACCTCGACATCACGGGCGAGGTCGACGTTTTCGAGGCCGTGTTCGCCCGCGACGCCGACGCGAAGAAGGCCGGCATCGCGGTTCTCCCGGGGACGGGATTCGACGTCGTACCGTCGGACTGCCTCGCTGCCGCACTCTCGGAGGCTCTGCCGGGGGCGGAAACCCTCACGCTCGCGTTCCGGGGGTTCAAGACGAGCGCCGGGACGATGAAGACGATGCTCGAAGGCATCCCGAAGGGCGGCCTCGTCCGCGAGGGCGGGAAGCTCGTCGCCGTCCCCGCCGCCTGGAAGACGCTGGAGGTCCCGCTGGGCGACAAGACGCGTCTCGCGATGACGATCCCGTGGGGCGACCTTTCGACCGCCTTCCGTTCGACCGGGATCCCGAACATCGAGGTCTACATGGCGGTGCCGCCGTCCGCCGTCGCGGGCGCGAGGCGGATGCGCCGGTTCGCGAAACTCCTCGGACTCTCGCCCGTACAGTCTTTCCTGAAGGCGCGCGTGGAAAAGACGGTGAAAGGCCCGACAGCCGAGGAACGCGAACGCGAGCGGTCTTACCTCTGGGGCCGCGTCACGAGGGGCGGGAGCGTCGTCACGGGGAAGCTCGAGACGCTCGAGGGCTACGCGCTGACCGCCGAGACCGCCGTCGCGATCGCGAAGAGAGTCCTCGCCGGAGACGTCGCCCCCGGCGTCCACACGCCGTCACAGGCCTTCGGTTCGCGCTTCATCGAGACGATCCGAGGGTCGAAGCTCATCGTCCCCGCATGATCCCCGTCCGCCTTGCTGTCCGCCACGTCACGAGCCGCCCGCTCCGGAGCGCGCTGACGGTGGCCGCGATCGGCCTTTCCACGGGTCTCGTCGGATTCCTTTACCTCGTGAACGGCTCGCTCAAGAACGACTGGTCCGAGAACATGGGGTTTCGCGCGATGGTCATGGCGAAGACGTCCATGTTCGAGAAGCTGCCGGTGGCGTATCTCGCGAAGCTCGAGGACGTGCCCGGCGTCCAGCGCGTCTGCCCGTTCGACTTCCTGATGACGCAGTGGAAGGACGACCGGCCCGAGAACGCCGTGCCATTTCAAGCGGCGCCCGCCGACGCGTTCGTCGAGGTCTACCGCGAGGCGAAGATCCCGCCCGACCAGGTTGCCGCGTGGAAGGCCGATCCGACGGGGTGCGTGATCGGACCGCTCCTCGCGAAGCAGCACGGCTGGAAGGTCGGCGACAAGCTCGTTCTCAAGGCTCCCGTCGCGGGCGGCGTCATCGAGACGACCGTGCGCGCGGTCATGACGTACAAGCTCGACAACGGGCTCTACGTCCACCGGAAGTACTTCGAGAACCTCACGGGGGACCCGGGGCGGGTCGGGATGTTCTGGATCCTCGCGAAGTCTCGCCCGGACGTGGCGCGGGTGACGGCCGAGATCGAGCGCCGGTTCGACAATGCGCCCGTTCCGATCCGCGCGATGAGCGAGAAACAGTGGCAGCTCATGTTCATGGACATGATCGGGAACGTGCAGGCGCTCCTCGGCGGGATCGGCCTCGCGACGGCGTTCACGCTCTTTCTGATCACGAGCAACACGCTCGCGATGTCCGCCCGCGAACGTCGCGGGGAGGCGGCCCTGCTGCGCATCCTGGGGTTCCCCCGCCAGACCGTGCTTCAACTCCTCGTCCTCGAGGGCACGCTCTTCGGCGCCCTGGGTGGGATCCTCGGGCTCGGCTTCATGCGGCTCTTCGCCCGCCTCATCGAGACGGCTCTCGTCGACACCCAGTGGGCCCCGATCGGCGCGATGCTCGCGCCCGACGCGACGATGATCCTTGCCGTGACGGGGCTCTCGCTGGCGGTCGCCATCGGGGCGTCGCTCGTCCCGGCGATCAACCTCTCGGGCCGCCCCGTCGTGAGCCTCGCGCGCGAGGGAGAGTAGGAATCACTTCTTCCCCTGGACTCGCTCGACGACGATGTCCATGACGAGAGCCGAGTCGCCGCGCCCGTAAGTCGGCGCGAGCACGATCCGCTGGCTCTTTCCAAAATCGAGGCGGCCCGACTCGCGTGCGTGGACGATCCGGATCGTGCTCAACCCTCCGCCGTCCTTCGGATCCACGTCGCGCAGGACCGAAGCGGAGACGGCGACCGTGGCGGTCGTCTCCGAGGCCTCCACGACGACGATTGCTGCCTGGATCGTCTGGCCGAGCGTCGCCCCCGCCGGGGAGCGCCGATTCGATCCCGACTGGATGGTCGCCGCCTCGCCACCGGCGACCTGAACGCGTGGAGCGGAGAGGACGTCTTCAGCCTCGCCGCTCACTTCGATGATCTGCAGGCTAAGTCGAAAAACGCCGAACGACGGAAGAGGCGCAGCGGAGGCGGCTCCCGCGCTGGATGCGGACAGCCTGATCGAGAGTGGACCCGGGCAAGCCGGCAATTCCCCTGAAGTCCATTCGTCGCGAGTGGGGGAGAGAACGCGCGGCAGAATGCCGTTTCCCATGAGCACCAGTACCGGCAGTCCGTCGAACCGGTCCCCTGGCAACGAGACGATCGAGAGGCCAGACTTGCAACCCGGAACGGAGATGCGGCCGGGCGTCGCCAGCGAATAGGTCAGGACTTCACCGGTGGTCGTCCTGATTTCGGCGGCCCCGTCGAACGGCTTCGGCCGCGCCGAGGTCAGCTTCCGAGGCAGCGTCTGATCGGCGAGATACCTCGCGTCCGCCGCCTCGTCGTCAAGGGGCGGCGTCGGTACGGCCGATCTCGAGACGTTCATTCGCCCGTCGGCGATCCGAATCGTGAGGTGAGAGTTCCTCTCGAGATCACGAAGGTGCTCGCGGATCGACGTGGTCGCGTCGATCGTCACGGTGCCCGAAACGCCGGGCGCGATGATCGGCGTGACCCCCAGGATGATCGCGAACTTCTCGAGGACCTGCTTGAGGTCCGCGTCCCGAAGGTTGAGCGTGACCTTCTCGTCGGCGGGATCTGCGGTCCGTGTGGACGTTTCGGCGTCCGCAGGTTCCATCGCCACGGCGGGCGCGGTCGCGAGAAGAGCGGCGAGCAGAGACGCTGCGATCATGTGCGATCTCCTTTATGGGAGGTGCGGACAGGCGTGCTCTCGGTGCGCCGCGCCACGTCCGGTCCGGTCAGGACGACGCCCGTGGAGTCGCCACGGATCACGAAAACGACGGATGGGCGCGTGTTCAGACGGACGCCGAGGACGGCCACGGCGAGGAGAGAGGAGGCGATGAGAACGCGGCCCGCGACACGGCGGCGCGTCTCGAACCGGCGGGCGGCGGCGGCCGCAGCCACCAGTGAATCGGCGACCAAGGCCTCACGCAGGTTTTCATTCATGGGACTTCCCTTCCTTCCAGGATCGCGGCGAGGCGCTTTCGCCCCCGGCTGAGTCGTGCGCGTACGACCTCTTCTGTGACGTTCATCAGGGCTGCGACCTCGCGCGTCGAACTCCCCTCGTCGGCGACGAGGAGAAGAGTCCTCCGGACCTCGGCGGGAAGCGCTTCGAGGGCCGCCGCGGCGCGGTGCACGTTCTCCCTCAGTAGCGCCGCGCGCTCCGGCGAGGGCCCGGGAGCCGCAAGGTTCCGTTCGTCAGGCGGCTCTCCCGCGTTGCGGCGCCTGCGCCGCGTGGCATTGGCACCGAGCCGGTAAGCAATCGCGAAGAGAAACGAGCGGAAGCGTCCCGGAGAGCCGCTGTCCAGCGCGTCTCTTTTCGTCAGGAGCACCACGAAGAGATCCTGTACGAGGTCGCGCGAGGCGTCACCGTGGCCTCTCCTTCGGAGAAACCCCTCGAGCTCGGGAGCCGCGGCAAGCGCGTCATCGAGGTTCGCCGTTTCCCGGTCCACAGGATCCGTCACACGGAGGATATGTCGGCGAGGGCGGTTCCGTGACCGCGTCCGGGCATAATTCCCTTTCCGTGCCGCCTGAAGCCTTCCTGACCCACTCGGTCCTCCAGGACGCCCTCGTCTTCGCGGCGGCGGCCGTCGTCGTCGCGCTTCTCGACCGGCGCGAACGGCGGCGCGTCGTGCGCGTCGTCCTCCTCGGGGCGCTCGGCTTCGCGATCCACTTCGCGGCCCATCTCGCGGCCGATTCGGGCATGCGCGGGGCATCCGCCCTCGACCTCACGGGCCGGGCGATCGCCGCGACCGCGGCCGTCGCGCTCTTCGGGACGCTCTTCTTCGACGTCCTTCTCCCCCTCGTGAAGATGCGCCCGCCGCGAATCCTGCGCGACCTCGCGATCGCCGCGGGCTCGATTGCGGCCACGCTCGCCGTCCTCTCGTCGGGAAAGGTCGAGGTGGTCGGGATCGTTGCGACGTCGGCGGTCCTCACGGCCGTCGTCGGCTGGGCGCTCCAGGACACTCTCGCGAACGTCATGGGCGGGCTCGCGCTGCAGCTGGACGGATCCGTGAAGGCGGACGACTGGGTCACGTTCGGCGAGACGACGGGCGTCGTGCGCGAGGTGGGCTGGCGCCAGACGACGCTCGAGACGCGCAATCGCGACTTTCTCGTGATCCCGAACTCGCTGTTCATGAAATCCGCCGTGACCCTGCGCGGCAAGGGCGTCCCGGGCGACGCGCCGCGCGAGAGGCGCTGGATCCGGTTCAGCGTCGAGGCGGGCGTGGCGCCCTCGGCGGTCGTGTCGTGCGCCCAGGAGGCCCTGTGGAGGGAGTCCCTCGCGGGCGTCGACGCGGAGCCGGAGCCCGATTGCGTCTTCCTCGACTTCGGGGACAGCGCCTCGCACTTTGCGGTCCGGTACTGGCTCACGGACATGTTCCGCGCGGACGTGACGGACTCGCTCGTGCGGACGCGGCTCTGGTTCGCGCTGCACCGGGCCGGCCTCCCGATTGCGTTCCCGGTCCGCCAGGTGATCCTCACGCCCGATGACGCGGAGGCGCGCTCCCGGGCGGCCGACGCCTTGCGCGCGGCGCGCCGGGCGGCCCTCGAGCGCGTGTCGATCTTCGCGCCGCTGACGCCGGAGGAGCACGACCGGCTCGCGGAGGGGATGTCGCGCGCCCCGTTCGCGGCGGGGGAGTCGATTGTCCTTCAGGGAGCGGCCGGCCATCACCTCTACGTCCTCACGAAGGGCCGCGCGGAAGTGCGCGTCTCAGTCTCGGGATCCCCCGAGCGCACCGTAGCAACGCTCGAGGCACCGGACTTCTTCGGCGAGATGGGCCTCCTGACGGGCGAACCCCGAAAGGCGACCGTCGTCGCACTCACGGACGCGGAGGCCTGGCGCGTCGAGAAGGCCGACTTCAAGGCGATCGTCGAGAGACGCCCCGCGGTCGCCGAGGCGATCGCGGCGCTCGTCTCCGAGCGCGAAGTCGGGCTCGCCGCCGTCCGCGAGGGCCTCTCGGAGGACGCGAAGCGCATGCGTGTCGCGAAGTCCCAGCCGCTCACGCTCGCGAAGATCCGCGAGTTCTTCGGGATCGGCTAGGTAAACTCCACCCATGCCCCCGCTCTTCCCCGAGATCGAGCCGTACCGGACGTTTCGGCTGCCTGTCTCCGAGCTCCATACGCTGCACATCGAGGAGTCGGGCAACCCGGACGGCGCGCCTGTCATCTTCTTTCACGGCGGACCGGGGGCGGGGATCTCGCCGATGCACCGGCGTTTCTTCGACCCGAAGTTCTGGCGCGTCGTCCTCTTCGACCAGCGCGGCTGCGGCAAGTCGACGCCGCTCGGCGAGCTCAGGGAGAACACGACGTGGGACCTCGTCGCGGACGCCGAGCGCATCCGGAAGCACCTCGGCATCGAAAAATGGCTCGTGTTCGGGGGCTCGTGGGGTTCGACGCTGGGCCTCGCGTACGCCGAAACGCACCCCGAGCGCGCGACCGGGATCGTCCTGCGCGGGATCTTCCTCGGCCGCAAGCTCGAGATCGACTGGACGTTCGTGGACGGCCTGAGGCGCATGGAGCCGGAGGGCTGGGACGCGTTCGTGGCGAACCTCACGCCGCGCGAGCGCGGCGCCATCGTGCGCGCCTACCACCGCAAGCTCACGTCCGACGACGCCCTCGTGAGGCGCGAGGCGGCGCTCGCGTGGAACAAATTCGAGAACCACGCCTCGAAGCTCGTCCCCGTGGAGGAGCCGGTCGCCGAGGAGGACGTCCCGAAGGAGATCGCGCTCGCTCGCATCGAGGCCCACTACTTCCTGAACGGCTCCTTCCTGAAGTCCGACGACCAGCTCCTGCACGACGCCGAGCGCCTGCGCCGGATCCCGGGCGTCATCGTCCAGGGCAAGTACGACCTCGTGTGCCCGCTGCAGTCCGCGTGGGACCTGCACCTCGCGTGGCCGGAGGCACAGTACGTCGTCGTCCCGGACGCGGGCCACTCCGCGGACGAGCCGGGGATCCTGTCCGCGCTCGTCGCGGCCACGGAAGACTTCAAGACGAAGGTCTGACGTGGAGGCCGTCTTCACGAAGAGCGCGCCGTCGCCCGCGGGGCACTATTCGCAGGGCGTCGTCCACGGCGGCCTCGTGTACGTCGCGGGGCAGCTGGGGAAAGACCCGGCCCGGCCCGATGCCGGTCCCGGAACGCTGGAAGAACAGACCGAGCGCGCGCTCCGCAACGTCGAGGCGGTCCTCCTCGCCGCGGGCAGCGACCTCGCCCACGTCCTGCAGATGACGGTCTACGTCTCGGATGCGTCGTTCTGGGGCCGGGTGAACGACGTGTACGCGCGCGTCATGGGAGACGCGCGGCCCGCGAGGGCCATCGTCCCCGTGAACGAATTTCGCGGCGGCTGGCAGATAGAGATCCAGGCAGTCGCGGAGGTCCCATGATTTCCGGCCGCCAGGCGAAGGACATCAACGCGGACGACGTCGTGCTCGGCCTCGACGCCGCGGCGATCCGCAGGTCGTTCGTCGAGAAACTGTTCTTCGAGGTCGCGAAGTTCCCGGGCGTCGCGACGCGGAACGACCACTACCTCGCGCTCGCCCGCGCGGTGCGCGACCGCATCCTGCACCAGTGGATCCGCTCCGCGCGCACCTACCTCGAGGAGCAGCACCGCACGGTCATCTACCTCTCCGCCGAGTACCTCATGGGGCCGCAGCTCGGCAACAACCTCTTCAACCTCGGCATCGAGGGCCCGGCGCGCCAGGCCATGGAGTCGCTCGGCCTCAACCTCGACGAGCTGGTCGAGCACGAGGAGGAGCCCGGCCTCGGCAACGGGGGCCTCGGGCGCCTCGCGGCCTGCTTCATGGACTCGCTGGCGACCCTCGACTTCCCGGCCATCGGCCACGGAATCCGGTACGAGTTCGGCATTTTCGACCAGGAGATCGTGGACGGCGGGCAGCGCGAGCGCACCGACCGCTGGCTCCGCTTTGGCAACCCGTGGGAGGTCCGCCGGTACGAGATCGAGCATCCCGTCGGCTTCGGCGGGTTCACCCGGACGGTCACGGACGCCTCCGGCGGCTCCCGCGTGAAATGGACTCCCGCGCGCTTCGTGCGCGGAGTCCCGTACGACACGCCGGTCGCGGGGTACGGCACGGTGACGACGAACTTCCTCCGCCTCTGGGCGGCCATCGCGCCGGAGGAGTTCGATCTCGACGCGTTCCAGGTCGGCGAGTACTGGCGCGCGGTCGACGAGAAGATCCGCAGCGAGAACATCACGAAGGTCCTCTACCCGAACGACGCTTCGACCGCCGGCAAGGAGCTGCGTCTTCAGCAGGAGTACTTCTTCGTCTCGTGCGCCCTGCAGGACTGCATCCGCCTGCTGCTCCAGCGGACCACGATCGACAAGTTCGCCGACAAGTTCGCGATCCAGCTCAACGACACCCACCCGGCGCTCGCGGTGCCGGAGCTCATGCGGCTGCTGATGGACGAGCACGGCCTCGGCTGGGACGAGGCGTGGGACATCACGTCGCGCTCGTTCAACTACACGAACCACACGCTGCTGCCCGAGGCGCTCGAGACGTGGCCGCTCCCGCTCTTAGGCAGCCTGCTACCCCGCCACCTCGAGATCGTCTACGAGATCAACCGCCGCTTCCTCGATGAGGTGCGCGAGCGCTTCCACGCCGACGGCGGGCGGCTCTCGCGCCTCAGCCTCATCGACGAAGGGGGCGAGAAGAGCGTCCGCATGGCACACCTCGCCACCGTCGCGAGCCGGAAGGTGAACGGCGTCGCGGAGCTCCATTCGCGGCTCCTGCGTGAGACCGTCCTCGCCGATTTCGCCGAACTCTGGCCGGAGCGCTTCACGAACGTGACGAACGGCGTCACGCCGAGGCGGTTCGTGGGGCTGGCGAACCCGCGCCTGTCGTCGCTCGTCACCGAGGCGATCGGCGACGGCTGGCTCCGGGACCTCGACCGCCTGTCCGGGCTCGAGAAGCTCGCCTCCGACGCGGTGTTTCGCGAACGCTGGCGCGCCGTGAAGCAGGCCAACAAGGAACGCCTCGCCGGATGGATCCACGAGACGATGGGCCGCCGCATCGACCCGCACACGCTCTTCGACGCGCAGTGCAAGCGCATTCATGAGTACAAGCGGCAGCAGCTCAACCTGCTTCACGTCGTCTGGCTCTACCAGCGGATCCTGCGCGGCGACTTGGCGGGCATGGCGCCCCGCACGTTCCTCTTCGCGGGGAAGGCGGCGCCTGCGTATCAAGCCGCGAAACTGATCATCCGCCTCGCCACCGCGGTCGGGGAGACCCTCGAGCGACACCCGCTCGCGAAGGATCTGCTTTCCGTCGTGTTCGTCCCCGACTTCAACGTGAAGAATGCCCAGCGGATCTATCCGGCGGTCGATCTCTCCGAGCAGATCTCCACCGCCGGCAAGGAGGCGTCCGGCACGGGGAACATGAAGTTCTCCATGAACGGCGCGCTCACGATCGGCACGCTGGACGGCGCGAACGTCGAGATCCGCGACGCGGTTGGTGCGGAGAACTTTTTCCTCTTCGGGCTCACGGCGAGCGAGGCGGAGGCCGCGGCGCACGGCGGCTACCGCCCGCGCAGCGTCATCGAATCGGACCGGGAGCTCGCCGACATCCTCTGGCTTGTCGAATCCGGCCACTTCGTGCCCGGCGAGCCGGATCTCTTCCGGCCCTTTGTCCGCACGCTCGTGGAGGAGGACCCCTACCTCGTCCTCGCCGACTTCCGCGCCTACGTCGAGTGTCAGGCGCGCGTCTCGGCGGCCTGGAGCGACGTCGTCCGGTGGACCAGCGCGTCGATCCTCAACGTCGCGCGGATGGGCCGCTTCAGCTCGGACCGGTCGATCCGGGAGTACGTCCGGGAGGTCTGGCACCTGCAGCCCGTGAAGCTTGCGCCGGTCCGCTGATCGCGGCGCTCAGATCGGCGGGTTGAGCCGCGCCTCCCGTCTGGTACGGTTGGGGGACATGGCTGGCCGTCCGCCGCTTTCCCTCTCCCTTCTCGGGCTCTATCCGAAGAAGGCGGGCTCCCTCGCCGTCGGCGCACTTGCCCGTCTCGCGCTGCCGAGGGCTCTGCGCCGGCCGCTGCTCGGACGCTTCGCGGCGGCGTACGGGGCGAACCTCGACGAGGCCGACCGGCCGCTCGAGGAGTACGCGAGCTTCCTCGACTTCTTCGCGCGGCGGCTGAAGCCCGGCCTGAGGCCTCAGGCCGCGGCGGCGCCGGGCGGGATCAACTCGCCCGTTGACGGCGCGCTCATCGCGTCCGGCCGGGTGACGGAGGGAACGCTCCTGCAGGCCAAGGGCCTCCCGTACCGCCTCGACGAGCTTCTCGACGGCGATCCGCTCGCGGCCGAGCTGTCGCGCGCGCACTACCTCACGCTTTATCTCGCGCCGAAGGACTACCACCGCATCCACGTCCCGCTCGCGGGCGCGTGCGTCTCCGTCGGGCGCGTCGAGGGCGAGCTCTGGCCCGTCAACGACGCGTCGACGAACTTCACGCCGCGCCTCTATGTGCGGAACCGCCGCGCGTACTGGATCGCCGGCGGCTCGGGGCCGGACGAGGGTCTCGTCGTGGCCGCGGTGCTCGTCGCGGCGACGCACGTGGGCGGCGTCGTGATCGACCCGCGCTGGCTCCCGGGGAAGACCCTCCCGCGCCGCGGGCGGCTCGACGTCCCGGCCCTGCCGTGCGCGCCCGGCGACGACCTCGGGACGTTCGAGCTCGGCTCGACCGTCGTCCTCCTCGTGGGCGGGCCGAAGGCGGACGCGTGGAAGGCGACGCGCGGCTTCGGCCCCGTGAAGGTGGGGGAGCGTCTCGGGGGCTTCGCGGCGTGACGCGCGGGGCGCTCGTTCTCGCGACCGGCGCCGCGGCTCTCCTCCTCGCTCTCGCCGCGCGCGCGGCGGAAACGGCGCCGCCTGCGCTGCGGTGGGGCGGCGACGCTGAGGGTGGTGCGCCCTTCGTCGAGGCCGATCCCGCCGATCCCTCGAAAATGCGCGGCTTCGACGTCGAGATCGCGGCCCTCATCGCGCGAAGGCTCGGCCGGACGCCCGCGTTCGTCCAGGTTGCGTTCCAGTCGCTCGACCAGTCGGCTGCGCGCGGCGACTTCGACATCGGCCTCTCGGGCATCGAGGACACCCCGTCGCGCCGCGCGGCGCTCGCGGTGACCGTCCCGTACTACGAGTTCCGGGAGGTCCTGACCGTGCGCGCGGCCGACGCCGGCCGGTTCCACCGCCTCGCGGACCTCAGCGGGCGGCGCGTCGGAACGCTCGCGGGCACGATCGCATGGGACGCGCTCGTGACCGCCGAGAAGCGCGACGGGATCATTCCCGTGTCGTACGACGACGACGTCCACCCGTACGAGGACCTCGCGAAGGGACGGCTCGACGCGGTCCTCCTCGACCACGTCCTCGCGGCACGGTCCGTGAGACGGGTCCCCGGGCTCGCGATCCAGCCCACGACGGTCGCGACGGGACGGTACGTCGCGATCCTCGCGAAGGAGAACGCGGCCCTCCGCGACCGCATCGACGGGATCCTGATGGACGCGATGCGCGACGGAACGCTGAAAGGGATCTTCGAGGAGTGGCGGGTCTGGGACGAGGACCAGGCGGCATTCGAAGAGAAGATGAAGAGGAAGACCCAGCCCGACGCGGCGACGTCCCCCTCTCCACCTTCTAAGAAATCTTCTCTTTCCATCGTTCTTTCGTACTTGCCTTCTCTTCTCAAGGCTTCCCTCGTTACCATCACGCTGAGCTGTCTCGCGATGGCGCTTGCCGTCGCCCTCGGCGTCTGCATCGCCAGCGGGCGCGTGTACGGGAACGCGGCCGTGCGCTTCGTGCTGACGGCCTACGTCGAGATCACGCGCGGGACGCCCGTCCTGCTGCAGCTCTTCGTCCTCTACTACGGGCTCTCGTCCGTCGTGCGCCTGCCCGCGTTCGTCGCGGCGCTGCTCGGCCTCGGCCTCAACTACGCCGCCTACGAGAGCGAGATCTACCGCGGCGCTCTCGAGGCGGTGCCGAAGGGCCAGCTCGAGGCCGCGCGGACGCTCGGCCTCACGGAGGGGCAGGTGCTGAGGCTGGTCCGAGGGCCGCAGGCGTTCCGCCTCGCGCTCGCGCCCATGACGAACGACTTCGTCGCGCTCCTGAAGGACTCGTCGCTCGTCTCCGTCGTCACGGTCGTCGAGCTCACGAAGCAGACGGCGATCTTCGCGACGAACATCGCGAGCTGGGCGGTGCCCGGAGCGCTTTGCGCTGCCCTGTACCTCGCGATGTCGCTCCCGCTCGCGCGCCTCGCGCGGCGCCTCGAGGGGCGCTGGAAGGCGGCGTCGGCGTGAGCGCGCCGCAATCGGCGTCCGCCCCGTTCCTCGCGATCGAGGGCCTCAGGCTCTCCCGCGGCGCGACGAGCGTCCTGAACGGGGTCACGCTCTCGGTCGCGCGCGGCGAGCTCGTCGCCCTGATGGGGCTCTCGGGCGGCGGAAAGACGACGGTCCTCCGGGTCGTCGTCGGCCTCGAGGGCTTCGACGCGGGGACGATCGACGTCGACCGCGTCGCGCTCCGGCCCGGGCCGCCACCGGCGGGCGAGAGCCTGAAGGCGCTCCGCGCCCGGGTCGGGATGGTCTTCCAGTACCACGGCCTCTTCGACCACCTCTCCGTGCTCGACAACGTGACGCTCGCACCGATGCACGTCGCGAGGCTCTCGCGCGATGCCGCCGAATCGCGGGCGCTCGCGCTGCTCGCGAGCCTCGGCGTGGACCGGCTCGTGAAGGCCCTGCCGCGCGAGCTCTCGGGCGGCCAGGCGCAGCGCGTCGCGATCGCGCGAACGCTCGCGATGGAGCCGCCGCTCCTCCTCATGGACGAGCCGACGGCCTCGCTCGACCCCGCGAGGCGGAACGAGCTCGGCCGGTCGCTCACGAGGCTCGTCCGGGAGGAGGGCCGGACACTCGTCGTGGCGACGCACGACGACGACCTCGTGCGCGACTTCGCGACGCGCGTCGTGATCCTCGCGGACGGCGCCGTCGTGGAGGAAGGGCCGCCCGGGAAGGTCCTCTCCGACCCGCAGCACCCGGCGACGCGCTTCCTCCTCCAGACGAAGGACCGCCGGCGCCGGGAAGGCTAGAAGAGGATCCCGGCGGTCGCCGCGACGAACTTGAACTTGCCGGCCGAGTTGTCGAGAGTGACCTCGTGGTAGCGGCCCTCGCCGAAGATCGAGAGCTTGCCGACGACGAACGCAACGCCGGCGCCCGCGTTCCACCCGAAGTCGGTCTGGGAGATCGACGACGAGACGCCCGCGCTCTCGGCCTTGAACTTCATGTTGTAGAAGCCGCCCCCGCCGAGGGCGTAGAGCTTGACGAGGACGATCCGGATGCCGACGACGAGGTTCGCGTTCCCGTCGAAGATCTCCGCGGAGCGCGAAAAGGCGCCGGAGGTCTTGGCGGAGAAGTTGCGGTAGTCGCCGTCGACGCGGATTCCGAGGGGCAGCGCCGGGAGCTCGTAGTTCAGCACGATGCCGCCGTTGTAGCCGGTGCCGTACGCGTCGGACCAGTCGCTCGTCGGGAACGAGGCGCCTCCCGAGAGGCCGAACTGGAACCCGCCGGTGCCCTGGGCGGCGGCCGGAGCAGCGGAAAACAGGATGATGGCCAGGATGCAGACGCCGAAAGGAATGAGTCGCTTCACGTGTTCTCCTTAGAAGAAATTCCCGTCCGCATTCTAAGCCCGTGGCCGGCCCTAAGTCCCCGAGTGTTAACCTTTTCAGATAATCATGGCGTCGACCGGACGGCTCAAGCAGACCCTCGTCAGGGACGCGATCCGCGAGAACGTGGACGTGATCGAGGGTCGTCTTCCGAAGGGCCTGAGGCGCTCGGACCGGATCCGGCGCGCGATCTTCCGTGCGTCGGTCTTCGTGATCGTCCCGCTCGCGCTGTTTCTTTCGATCAACGCCCTCACGACGGGGAAGGGCGAGCGCACGGACGTCGTCTTCGTTTCGACGCCGGCGGCCGCTCCAGCGCCCGCCGCGGCCGTCCTGCACGCCCCGAAGGGCCTCGAGCCGTCGCTGTTCCGCCTCTCCGTCCGCTCCGTGGTCCTCGACCCGGGGCACGGCGGCACCGACCCCGGCGCCTCGGGCGTCGGCGGCGTGCGCGAGAAGGACGTCACGCTCGACGTCGCGACGAGGGTCAAGGCGCTCCTCGAGGAGGGCCACCTCGCCGTCTCTATGACGCGCGACGGCGACACGACGCTGTCCCTCAAGGATCGCGTCCTCCTCGCAAACGCAAAGAGGCCCGACCTCTTCGTCTCGATCCACGTGAACTCCCTCCCCTCGGTCCGCGACAAGCGCGTGGTCGAGACGTACGTCCTCGGGACGACGAACGACGCGCGGGTCCAGGCGCTGGCGGGCGACGAAAATCGCGAGTCGGGCTACACGCTCGCGGACTACCGGCGCCTCCTCGAGGGCGTTCTCCAGGACGCGCGTTCCGGCGAGTCGAAGCGGCTCGCCGAGTCCGTGCAGGGCGGCCTCGTGATTGGCCTGAAGCGGGCCGTCCCGCGCCTCGAGGACCACGGCGTGAAGGAAGCGCCGTTCGTGGTCCTGATCGCGACGGAGATGCCCGGTATTCTCGCGGAGGTCTCCACGGTCTCCAACGACGACGAAGCGCGGCGCCTCAAGGACTCCGCGTACCGGCAGACGATCGCGCGCGCCCTCGCGGACGGGATCCTCGCGTACGCGGAATCCCGCAACCATCCCCCCTCGAAACGGAGCTGACATGACCTCGAAGAAAGACGTCCTCCACGTCGGCATCGACCTCGGCACTTCGCGCAGCGCGATCGCGGCGTCGAACGGCACGAAGCATGTGGTGGAAAGCTACGTGGGCTGGCCGCTCGACATGGTCGCGCGGAAGATCGTGAAAAAGACGATCCTGTTCGGCGCAGAGGCGCTGGAGGCGCGGTCGATGCTCGACCTGCACCGGCCGCTCGAGCGCGGCCTCATCAAGCAGGGCTCCGCGAAGGACGAGGAGGCGGTGCACGAGCTCCTCAAGCACCTGATCGCGCTCGCCGGCCGCCAGGAGGGCCAGCGCGTGGAGGCCGTGGTCGGAGTGCCCGCCGAGGCGCTGCGCGTCTCCCGCCAGCACCTGCGCGGCGCCGTGAAGGGCATCGCGGACGCGCTCCTGATCGTCTCCGAGCCGTTCGCGGTCGCCTACGGGATGGACGCGCTCCTGCACACGATGGTCATCGACATTGGCGCGGGCACGACCGATTTCTGCGTCATGAACGGCCGCTACCCGACCGAGGAGGACCAGCGGACGCTCACGCACGCGGGCGACTCCATCGACGACCAGCTCATGAAGCTCGTGAAGACGAAGGCGCCGGACGGCCGTTTCTCCATCCACATGATCCGGGAGTGGAAGGAGAAGTTCAGCTTCGTGGGCGACCCGAAGCAGCCCGTCGTCGCGCGCTTTCCCGTGAAGGGCAGGCCCGCGGACGTCGACATCACGGCCGAGATGAAGAAGGCGTGCGAGAGCATCGTCGGGCCCATTGCCGAGACGATGCTCGACCTCCTCTCGAAGGTGGAGCCCGAGTACCAGGAGAAGGTCCAGCGGAACGTCATCCTCGCGGGCGGCGGATCGCTGATCCCGGGGCTCGCGGCCGCGCTCGAGAAGGTGCTCCTCGAGGTGGGCGGCGGGCGCGTGAGGGCCGTGGAGGACCCGGTCTTCGCGGGCGCGAACGGCGGACTCGCGATCGCGATCGACGCCCCCGAAGGAGAGTGGGAGCCTCTCGGGGCATGAGCGGCGACAGCGGGTTCGGCCGCGACTCCGGGACGACGAAACGGCGCATGCTGCCCGCCGTGACGGACGTCGTGCGCGAACTGGCCCGCACCGTGTCCTCGGACCCTGCCGTCCTCTTCAAGGCGGCGCGCTCGGTCGTCGCGGACGAGCTCGCGAAGGTGAAGCAGGGCTTCGAGTCGGCGCCGCTCGACGTGCTCGTGCGGCGCGCGCGCCGCCAGCTCGAGCAGGAAGGCGTCGTGGCCCCGGCCGCCGAGGAGCCGGAAGAGCCGAAGTCGGTCTCGATCCCGGCGCCGCCGCTCAGGCCGAAACGGCCCGCCGGCGCTGCGGGCGACGGCCCGTTCCAGAGCGCCGGAGCGGCCGACCTCGAGTGGGAAAAGGACTTCAACATCCAGTCCGACGACGCGCCGTTCCGGTCGGCGATTCTCCCGCTGCCGCCGCGCTCGCGCGCGCCGGTGGGGATCGCGCCGCCCGAGAAGACGGCCGTCCCGGCGGCGTCTCCGTTTGGGCCTGCTCCCCCTTCGTTTTCGCGCCTGCCCGCGCCCGACCGCGTGGTTGCGCCGGAGGGGCTTGCCGTCGAGCGCAGCGGCCCCGCCCCGCGTCCGAAGCCCGTCGTGGACGACCTTCCGCTCTTCTCGTCGCCGACGCTCGAACTGTCCTCGCCTCTCGCACCGGCTCCGCCTCCGGCCGCGCGCACTTTTTTTGATCCGGAACCGCGGCCCGTCGAGGAAATCCCGGCTTTCACGCCTCCCGAACCGCCGCCTCCGCCGCGCGTAGAGGAGCCCGATTTCTCGCGGCCGGATCCCTGGGCCCCGGCGCAGGGCGAGCCTGCGTTCGAGCCCGCGAGCGAGCGTCTCGAAGCTCCCGTGCCGCGATTCGAGACTCCGGCGCCGCGGATCGAGCCGCCGGTGAAATCGATGTCGGAAATGCCGCCGCTCCTGACCCTCGTCGGGGACGCGACCGAACCCGTCGAGCCCGCGATGGAAGAGTTCGCGTTCAAGGCCGCCGAGGCGCCCGCGCCGCCGAAGAAGAGCGGCAGGGCGGGCTGGATCGTCGCGATCGCCGTCGTCCTCGCGGTCGCCGCCGGCCTTTACTGGGCCGTCCGGACGTTCCTTTCCGGCGACGTCGTGAAGAAGGTGGAGGCGCCCGCCCCCGCCCCGAAGAAACTCGAAGCGCCGGCCCCGGCTCCCGCGCCCGTTGCAGCGCCCGTGCCCGTGCCCGCGCCTGCGCCGAAGCCTGCCGCGGCGGCCGCTCCCGCCGCGAAGGGCAAGGCGGCTCCGCTCGTGACGCCCGACTGGGCCGGCAAGAGCGTCGTCTACGTCGTCCACTTCTCGTCGCACAAGGACCGTCCCTCTGCCGACAAGGAAGCGAAGCGCCTCGCCGCCGAGCTCGGGAAGCCGGGCCGCGCCGTCGAGGTCGACCTCGGCGACAAGGGGACGTGGTACCGCGTCGTGATCGGCGAGTTCGCGAGCGTCGAGGACGCGCGTGCGTACCGCGCCGACCTCGAAGCGAAGAAGACGCCGAATCTCGGCTTCGTCTACGAGATGCGGGGGCGCTAGAACGACGGCAGGAACGTCTTGACGATCTCGGGAACGGTGACCAACGGTGCACCCGCCCGCGCCGTCACCTTGATCGTGTCGAGCCGGTCGTTGAGCGAAGGGCTTTTCACGTCGTAAAGAACGCCGGTCGAGAGGACGTCCGTCTCTCGCGTGAACTTGAAGGCCTCGAACCGCGACGTGACGTCGTGGCCGGCCGGGAGCGGCCGGGCTTTGGCCTTCAGAGTCTTGAACTGGTCGTCGCCGCGCCACGTGACGCAGGGCGACATGACGTTCAGGAACGCGAAGCCGCGGTGCCGGAGCGCCTTGACGATGAGCTCGACGGTGCCCTTGAGGTCGCCGGAGAACGCGCGCCCGACCCACGTGGCGCCGAACGAGATCGCGAGCTCGCACGGGTCCACGGCGGGCTCCGGGTTTCCGTAGTGCGTCGTCTTCGTCTTGTCGCCCGTCGGGGTCGTCGGCGCGACCTGGCCCTTCGTGAGGCCGTAGATCTCGTTGTCCATGAGGATGTAGGTCACGTCGAGGTTGCGGCGAGCCGAGTGCATGAAGTGGTTGCCGCCGATGGCGAGGCCGTCGCCGTCGCCGCCGACCGCGATGACCTTCACGTCGGGCCGCGAGACCGCGACGCCGGTCGCGAGCGGGAGCGCGCGGCCGTGGACGGTGTTGAAGCCGTACGTTTCCACGTAGCCGGGGAGGCGCGACGAACAGCCGATGCCGGACACGACGGCCGTGAGCTCCGGCGTGAGCTGGAGCTCGGCCATCGCGCGGTAGAGCGCGGTGAGGACGCCGAAGTCGCCGCAGCCGGGGCACCAGACGGGCTTGAGGTCGGTCTTGTAGTCGCCCGGGACGAAGACGGGCAGGGCGGGCGGAGCGGCGCTCATGCAACCCCCTTCTTGCGGTCGGGCGAGAGGAACTTGCGGATCTGGTCGTCGACCTCGGAGATCGTGAGGTTCTTGCCGCCGGACCGCTTGAAGATGATCGTGTTCTCCGGAAGCGTCGTGAACGTGCGGAGGTACTTGTAGAACTGCGCGGCGTAGGAGATCTCGATGACGAGGACCCGCTTCACGCTCGCCAGGAACTCTTCGAGCGCCTTCACCGGGAAGGGGAAGATCATCTGTGGAATGAAGGCGGCGACCTTCTCGCCCCGCTCCTCGGCCATGAGAACCGCTTCCTTGACGGCGCCCTTGGACGAGCCCCAGCAGACGATGCCGAGGTCGGCCTTTGCGGGGCCGTAGCGGCGCGCGCGCTGGTACTTGTCGCGGATCGGCTTGAGCTTGCGATACCGCTTCGCGTTCATCGTCTCGTGGACGTGGGCCATCGAGGCCGGGCGCCCGAACTCGTCGTGCTCGAGGCCGTTCGTCTGGTAGATGCCGCCCTTCTGGCCCGGGACGCTCATCGGGGAATATCCGTCGGGCGTGTCGCGGTAGCGCTTGTATTCGACGAGATCCTCGGCGGTCGGAACGGCGCGGTCGACGACCTCGTGGACGAGGCGCGTCGGGTCGAGCGTCTCGCGGCGCTGCCCGATCGACTGGTCCGTCAGGACGATGACCGGGACCTGGAACTCCTCGGCGATGTTGAAGGCCTCGACGGTCGTGTGAAAGCAGTCCTCGACGTCGGAGGCCGCGATCACGACGCGCGGCGCGTCGCCGTGGCCGGCGAACACGGCCTGCCAGAGGTCGGACTGCTCGCTCTTGGTCGGGAGGCCTGTGGAGGGGCCGCCGCGCTGGACGTCCACGACCACGCACGGGACCTCGGCCATCGAGGCGAGGCCGAGCATCTCGGTCATGAGCGACAGCCCGGGGCCCGAGGTCGCCGTCATGGACTTCACGCCGGCGAAGGAGGCGCCGACGACGGCGCCGATCGCGGAGAGCTCGTCCTCCGTCTGGACGACGGAGCCGCCCATCTTCGGGAGCCACTCCTCGGCGAACTGGAGGATCTCGGTCGAGGGCGTGATCGGGTAACCGGCGAAGAACCGGCAGCCGGCGTGCAGGGCGCCGATCGCGGACGCCTCGTTGCCCGACATGAGGAGCTTGGCCGGGCCGGGCGTGAACGTCAGGCCGCGCTCCGGCATCGGGGGGAGCGTGCCGCCGTGGACGAGGCCGGCTTCGTAGGCTTTGAGAGCGAGCTCGCCGACGGCCGCCTTCTTGCGCCCGAAGCGCTTCACGACGGCGCGGCGGATCGTCTCCTCGGCGAGGCCGAAGAGCGCGGTCAGGACGCCGAGCCCGACGACGTTCTTCGAGCCCTTGGCGCCCGCGTCGCCCGCGAGCTTCGAGAACGGCACGGCCAGCCAGTGACCGTCCGCCCCGATGCCGAGGTCCTCCCGGGTTCGCGCGACGGGGTCCGCCTCGTCGAAGAGGACGACCGCGTTCGGCGCGGGCTGGACCTCTCCCTTGAAGCGGCCGAAGTCGGCCCAGGAGAAGACGACGAGGACGTCTACGGCGTCCCCCTGTTCGTAGATCGCGCTCGGGCTCAGCCGCACCACGCACGAGGATTCGCCCCCCCGGATCTGGGGTCCGTAGGCCTCGGTCTTGATGACGTTCAGTCCGTTGCGCGCGCCGGCCTGGGACAGGATGTCGCCCATGGTGACGATCCCGTCGCCGCCGGCCCCGACCATCGCGATGGTGAGATCACGTCTCGACATGGCGCACAGGGTCTCTCGGGCGGCTCCCGCCGTCCATGGTGCAAACGGATCATGGGCGGATGAGAGAGCGTCTCAGCCCGAAATGAGCCGTGCGAGCGCGTAAGCGGCGCCGGACGCGAGCGCCCCGACGAGCACGGTCCGGAGGGCCTCGGCGGCCACCGGGCGGCCCGTGAGACGCCCCTTGAAGGCTCCGAAGATCCCGAGGGCGATGAGCGTGACGACGACGGAGGCCAGGAGGGCCGTCGTGATCGGGATGTGGAAGAGATACGGGGCGAGCGGGATCGCGCCGCCCGCGACGTAGGAGCCGCCGATCGTGAGGGCCGAGACGCGCGCCCGTTTCGGGTCGGGCTCGGAGAGGTGTAGCTCCTCGCGCATCATGAAGTCCACCCAGCGGTCCCGGTCGGAGCAGACGGCCTCCGTCGCGGACTCGAGGACGTCCGCCTCGAGGCCCCAGCCCCTGAAGACCTTGCGGACCTCTTCCTTCTCCTCCGCGGGGACCTCGACAACTTCCTCGTGCTCGCGGCGGAGCTCGGAGTGCCACGTGTCGGCCTCGCTCTTGGCCGCGAGGTAGCCGCCGAGGCCCATGGCGATGGCCCCGGCCGCGAGCTCCGCGACGCCCGCAACGAGGACGACGCGCGAGCTCGCGACGGCGCCCGAGAGGCCCGCGGCGAGCGCGAACGGAACCGTGAGGCCGTCGGACATGCCGAGAACGACGTCGCGGACCGTCTCCGAGCCTTCGAAGTGCGACTCGACGTGATGGTGCCGCGGGACGCCCCGCGAGCTTCCCTTCGCGTGCGGCGGTGCCTGCGGCGTGTGCGGACGCGGCTCTTCCTTCTCTGCGCTCACGGGTTCGTCTGCCAGATCTCGAGCCCCTTCACGAGGGCCCGGTCGTCCAGCTTCACGAGCGCCACGATCCCCGCCGCCACGTCCTCGGGCTGAATCGCCTTCTTCTCGTCGATCGCCATCCCGGCCTTCTTGACGAGGTCCGTCGCGACCGTGGACGGGTAGACGACGGACACGCGCACGTCCGACGTGCGCGCCTCGTACATCATGGCCTCCGAGAGTCCCGCCAGGCCGAACTTCGACGCGCAATACGCACCGCCGCCCGCGAACCCGCGGCGCCCAGCCGTCGAGGCGACGTTCACGATGTGCCCGCGGCGGCGCGTCTTCATCCCGGGCAGCACGGCGCGCGACATCAGGAACGGCCCGCGCAGGTTCACGGCGAGCACGCGGTCGAAGACGGCTGCGTCCATCTTCTCGACGGGCGCCACCGTGAAGATCCCGGCGTTGTTCACGAGGACGTCGACGGGGCCGAGCTGCTGCTCGGCGGCCGCGACGACGCGCGAGACGACCCCTTCGTCGGAGACGTCCCCCGGCAGGACGGCCGACGAGGCGCCCAGCTCCTTGAGCTCCTTCTGGACGTCGGAGAGGGTCTTCTTCGTGCGGCCGACAAGCACCACCTTCGCGCCCTCGAAGGCGAAGGCCACTGCGACCGCCCGGCCGATGCCGCGCCCGGCGCCCGTGACGAGGACGACCTTGTCCTTCAGGTCCATGCGCGCTTTCCCCGAGCGGGATTCTAGGCCTCCCGTGGGGCCCAGGTCACTTCGCGGTGGGTCCGTCGAGCGACGCGAGGGTCGCTGTCGAGGGAGGACGCGCGGCCTGTAGCCGCTTCGCGACGGCCTCGGCCTGCCGGAGCGCGCGGAGAACGTTCCCGCCCGCGAGCTTGACGAGATCCGCGTCGCTCCAGCCGCGCCGGATCAGCTCGGCGAAGAGGTTCGGGTACGTCGAGACGTCCTCGAGCCCGGCGGGCCAGCTGTCGTTGCCGTCGTAGTCGGCGCCGAGCCCGACGTGGTCGGCTCCCGCGACCCTCCGGACGTGCTCGACGTGGTCCGCGACCTGCCCGATCGTCGCCTTCGGGACCGTCAGCGGCGCGAAGATCTCCTTCCAGAGGGCGTCGCGTTCTTTCTCGCTTGCGAGCGTCTTCGCGCGCCGGTTGAACTCCTGGAACGCCGGCATGAGGATCTTCGCGGCCTCGGGCGAGACGAAGCCCGTGACGAACGCGATCATGACGACGCCGCCGTTCCTCGGGAGGAGCTCGAGGACGTCGTCGGGCACGTTGCGCGGGACGTCGCAGATCGCGCGCGCGGAGGAGTGCGAAAAGATCACCGGCGCCTCGGAGACGCGCAGCGCCGCGCGCATCGTCTCGGGCGCGACGTGCGAGAGGTCCACGAGCATCCCGAGCCGGTTCATCTCGCGGACGACCTCTTCGCCGAACTTCGTGAGGCCGCCGTGGCGGGCCGGCGGGTCCGTGGCGCTGTCGGCCCAGGCGAGCGACGTGTTGTGCGTGAGCGTCATGTACCGGGCGCCAAGCGCGTAATACGCGCGCAGGGCGCCGAGCGAGTTCTCGAGGACGTGGCCGCCCTCCATCCCGATGAAGGATGCGATCTTCTTCTCACGGAAGGCGCGTTCGGCGTCGTCGGCCGTGAGCGCGAGCGCGAACGTGTCGGGATAGCGCGCGACGATGCGCCGCGCGAGCTCGATCTGCTCGAGCTGCATGCGCGCCCAGCCCTCCTTCGCCTCGCCCGGGACGTAGACGGACCAGAACTGCCCGCCGACGTGTCCCGCCCTCAGGCGCGGGATGTCCGTCTGGCCGGACGTCTTCGTCCCGAGGTCGTATGCGGCTACGTCCCCCGGCGCCGTCTTCGACGCGCGCACGGCCCACGGCAGGTCGTTGTGGCCGTCGATCAGGATGTGGCGCGAGAGAAGCTCCTTCGCGTGCGCGAGGGCCGGATCGTCGGCTCCCGGCGCGGGAACGGATGGAAGGAGGACGCAGGCGATCGCGAGGACGTGGCCGAGACGAAGTCGCATGAGCGGGACGATAACGTGTTCGCGGCTGCTACGCTGGCCGGCCCGATGACCGACGCGACGCTCCTCTCCGATCCGGCGCCCCGTTTCGACCCCGCGCGCCGCAGGGCCGTGACGTTCGCGCTCGTCCTCGTGACGTCGCTCTCGTCCTTCGAGTCGACCGTCGTCACGACCGCGATGCCGACGATCATCGGCGACCTCCACGGCCTGCCGCTCTACTCGTGGGTGTTCTCGGTCTACCTGCTCGGTTCGACGATCACGATGCCGGTCTACGGGAGGCTCGCGGACGTTCACGGCCGGCGCCGGATGATGCTGCTCGCGATTGCGCTCTTCGCGGGCAGCTCGCTCCTCTGCGCGCTCGCGCGGACGATGCCGCAGCTCATCGCCGCGCGCGGCCTGCAGGGCCTCGGCGCGGGCGGTCTCATCCCGCTCGCGCTCACGGTCTCGGGCGACCTCTACTCGATGGAGGAGCGCGCGCGAATCCAGGGCCTCTTCAGCTCGATCTGGGGCGTGTCGAGCCTCGTCGGCCCGCTCGCGGGCGCGTTCCTGACCGTGACCGCGGGCTGGCGCTCGATCTTCCTTTTGAACCTGCCGCTCGGCCTCCTCGCCGCGTGGATCGTCGCGACGCGGATGATCGAGTCGCCGGGCGCGGCGCGTGCGGCGGCCGGCGCGCCGGGGCTCGTCGCGCTCCTCAGGCGCCGCGCCACGGCGTGGCCCTACGTCTCGGCAATTCTCATGGGAATCGCCCTCTACGGCGTCTCGACGTTCGTGCCGCTCTACGTGCAGGGCGCGCGCGGCGGCAGCGCGAGCTCCGCCGGCGCGGTCGTCACGCCGCTCATCCTCTTCTGGGCGGTCTCGGCGACGGTCGGCGGCCGGCTCATCCTCAGGATCGGTTTCCGCCAGTCGGCGGTCGTCGGCGCGGGGCTCCTCGTCCTCGGCTTCGCGGGCCTCCTCGCGGCGGCGGCGCTCGACGCCTCGACGGCGTGGATCAGCGCCGCGTGCGCCGTCATCGGCTGCGGCCTCGGGCCGACCGCGCTCTCGCAGCTTCTCGCCGTCCAGGAGGACGCGCCCGCGGAGCAGCGCGGCGTCGCGACGAGCCTCGTGCCGTTCTTCCGCACGGTCGGAGGGTCGCTCGGAGTGGCCGCGATGGGCGCCGTCCTCGCGGCCGGCCTCTCGGCGCGTCTCGGGCCCGCGCTGGAGTCCGCGAGCCGGGCGCTGTCCGGCGAGATCCCCGCGCCGCCCGGCTTCCGGATCGCCCTGGAACGCTCGCTGCTTCCGGTCTTCGCAGCGCTCCTCGCGGCGGCCGTTCTCGCGGCCTTTGCCGCTGCGCGGTTTCCGGCGGGCCGGCACCGCAGCCGCTGAGACGAGGTCGCGGTCTGCCGGCGGGCGTTCGCGCACCGCCGGAGGGGAGTCGGGGTGACAATGGGCGGCTGAAGGAGCCGACCATGCGCAACTTCCTCCGTTACGTCCTCGTCGTCGTGGCCGTGGCCATGGCCGCGCTCGCGGCGCCCGTCCGCGCCCAGCAGACGGCGGGCCAGACCGTCGTCGTGCCCTCGCTGCCCGGGATGCCGAATCAGGAAATGAAGATCGCGTCGGAGGAGCTCACGAACTCCGAGATCGTCGGTCCGGAACTCCCGTTCACGGGCCAGGTCATCCAGTGGGAGGAAGGCCGCTCGATCACGATGAAGTTCGAGGACGGGCTTACGCGCGTCGTGCCCGTGGTCTCGAACATCATCTTCCCGCCGGATCTCAGGCCGGGCGGCATGCTGACGGTGTTCGTCCGGCAGACGGCTGACGGGCGCTACCGGGTGACCGGCCTCACCACCGCGATGCAGCCGCCGAAGCCGCCGCCCCTGCCCGGCCCCGCGCCGGCCGTCGCGCCCGCTCCCGCGGCGCCGGCGGCGCCGCCCGCGCCGGCGCCCGCCATGCCCGAACCGCCTGCCCCGGGCCCGAAGGGCAAGACGGTGGTCGGAGCGACGTACATCACGCTGAAGGGGACGCTCAAAGCCATCGACAAGACAACCGTTACGCTCGTCGAGGCGAACGGCACCGAGCGCACCGTGAAGCTCTCCGAGAAGGTCGCCGTGGCCGAGGGGCTCAAGGTGGGCGACAAGGTCGTCGTGAGGGTCCCGCTCCAGAAGCCGTTCGACGGCAGGACTGCCGACCGGGTCGAGCGCCCGAAGCCGCCGAAGACTCCGCCCGCGTCGAAGTTCAGCGAGGCCCAGTCCCCGAAGAACTGATGGGCTGGCGGGTCGCCTTCTTCGCGTTCGGCCTCGCTTGCGCTGCGGGCGTGCGGGCCGAGGCCCAGCCCACCGCGGTCCCCACGGCCGCGGGCGCGGGCGCCGTTTCGCCGTCGGACCAGACGGCGGTGAAGCCCGCGCTGCCGGACGAGCGGGCGAACCGGAACGTCGAGCTCGGCACCTCGCCTCCCGTGCCGGCGGCGCTGCCGCCGGCCGGTGGAGCCAGGCCCGCGCCCCTTCCTGCGCCGGTTCCGACTGCCGCGCCCGAGGAGGCGGGGCGTTCCGAGCCGAACACCGGCGCGGCGCCCGCCGCGGCGGGCAGCGTGCACCGGAAGCCCGGCGTTTCGGGAGGCCGCCCCGTCAGCGTCGCGAAGGCGCCGCCGTACACCGTCCTCGCGTACGAACCCGGGAAGAGCCTCACGCTGCGCCGCCCCGAGGGGACGACCCTGACTCTTCCGCTCGCGAAGAGAGCGGACGTGCCGAAGGACCTCGCGCCCGGCCGTTCCGTCACGCTGCGGACGAAGACTGAGCACGGAAAGACCGTCGTCTCGCGCGTGCGCGAGGCCGGCGAGACGACCGTCCTGACGAACGTGAACTGAGCGCGGCCCCCGCGTGATCCTGTTCGAGAACGCCGCCGTCCTCGTGCTGGACAAGCCGTCGGGTGTCTCGATGGCGACATCGTCGCGCCCGGGCTCGGCGGAGGAAGCCGTGCACCGCCTCCTCGCGGCGAGCGGCCTCACGGCGGAGGAACCGCTGCCGCTCCTCGTCCACCGCCTCGACGTCGGGACGACCGGCGTCGTCCTCCTCGCGAAGAATGACGCGGCGCACCGGGCGCTCTCCCGCGCTCTCCAGCAGAAGACGGCGCAGAAGACGTACCGCGCGCTCGTGTGGGGCCACCCGGTGCCGGCCCGCGGGACGATCGACCTTCCGCTCGGGCGGGACCCGAAGGACGGGCGGAAGATGCGCGTCGAGAAGGATGGCAAGCCGTCCGTCACGAATTACGAGACGCTGCGCCGGTACCCGTCGCTCGCGGACCTCCGGCTCTCGCCCGAGACTGGGCGGACGCACCAGATCCGCGTCCACCTCTCCGCGAAGGGCCACCCGATCGCGGGTGACGACTTCTACGGCGGCGCGACGCGCTGGCGGGGAATCAGGGACGCGGCGCTGCGCGGGGCGCTGCAGCGCCTGTCGCACCCGCTGCTCCACGCGGAGAGGATCGTGATCGAGGAGATGGGCCTCGACGTGGAGGCCCATCTCCCCAGGGATTACGAAGAGGTGCTCGCGCTCCTCAGAAAATGACCTTCGCGGCGAGCTGGATGATCCGCGGCCCGAAAGACGTTGTCGGCGTGCCGTACGCCGCGACCGGCGCGAGCGTCTGTCCGGCGTTCACGCGCCAGTAGGTTTGCGTGACGCCCGTGACGTTCGAGCGGTTCAGGATGTTGAAGGCTTCGGCGATGAGCTGGAGGTTGACCGGACCGATCGGGATGTCCTTCGTGATACGCGGGTCCCACGTCATGAACATCGGGTAGCGCTCCGTGTTGCGCGAGTAGCCCGGCGCGATGTCGTTGCGGGTATTCCCGTCATTGTTGAGGTCTCCGATGGCCGTCGTCGGCGTAACGATCCGCGAGTACGGCTGTCCGGTCGCGACCGTGAAGATGCCCGAGAGGGACCATCCTCCGAGGACGGCCTGCTTCCAGCCGCCCGCGTCCTTGAAGTACGGCATGCTCCAGTAGGCCGAGATCACGAGGCGGTGCGTCTGGTCCGCGTCGCCCACGGCGCGGTCGACGTTGAAGTTGCGCGGGTCGGAGACCTGCTTGGCGTCGTCGCCGCCGTTCGGGACGACCGAGGTCGCGTCCGGCTTCGTGTCGATGACCTTGCTGAACGTGTAAGCGATCCGCGCCTGCCAGTTCTTGGAGAAGCGCTTGTTGACCTCGAGCGTGAGGCCGTTGTACTCGGACTCGGCCGTGCTCTGGAACTGGATGACGCGGGCGAAGTTCGAGAACGGCCGGTCCGCAGTGTTGTACTTCACGAGCGTGTACGTGTTCCCGCTCGCATCCGTGTACGTGGTCGTCCCCGGCGAGCCGACGTTGATGTCCGTCGAGCGCTGGAGATGCTTGCCGTTCGCGTAGAGGTACGAGAGCGCGATCGCGACGTCGGGCGTGACGGCGTGCTCGACGCCGATCGACGCCTGCTGGACCATCGGGCTCTCGAAGCTCGGATCGAAGACGAAGATCGTGGGTTTCGGCGGGTTCGCTCCCGACGGGACCGACGGGAAGATGTTCGGGTACGTCGGCATCTGGAGACCCGTGAACGTGAGCGTCTGGACGTTGATGCCGTTGTTCGAGTGGGCCGTGCCGATCATGATCGACGGCGTCCGCCCGTAGAACATGCCGTAACCGCCGCGCACGACCGTCTTGTCCTGACCCTTCGGCGACCACGCGAAGCCCGCCCGGACGGCGACGTTGTTCGTGTCCTCGGGGACGACGCTCGTGTCGATGCCGGCGGCGAGAAGCTGCGAGTCGGGATTCCTCACGGTCGGCTGGGCGATGCCCTGCTTGTCGTACCGGACGCCGAGGTTCAGCGTCAGGTTCGGCATGAGGCGCCACTCGTCCTGCGCGAAGAGCGCGATCTCCGAAAGGTCGGGGTTCGTGTACGGGCCCGAGGTGCCGGCGCCCGGGAACGCCTGCAGGTACTGGGTGGGCTTCGCGAGGTTGTAGTTCGCGACGGAGTTGAAGGAGTAGCTGCCCGAGAAGTTGCCCGGGAACCAGTTCAGGATGAGGTCGCGGCTCCAGTCGAAGCCGGCCTTGAACGTGTGTGGCCCGGAGATGAACGTCACGGCGTCGGCGACCTGGTAGCGGGTGATCGTCGTCTCGCGCGGGCTGAAGTTGTTCCGTCCGATCGTGAACGAGAACGCGCCGTCCGCGATCACGGCCTCCGGGTCCGCGCTGTTTGCGAGGCCGGGCTCGGAGTCCTTTGCGTACTGGCCGCGCAATTCGTTGAACATCGACGAGCCGAACGAGTTCGTGAGGCTTGCCGTGACCGTGTCCGTGTTCACGAGAGAGTCGCCCGAGTGCGTGACGGACTGCGTCGTGCCGCCGTTCTCGCCGTTGACTCCTGTGAAGGTCTGGCGGTTGTAGCGCATCGAGAGCTGGGCGCTCGACGCGATGTTCCAGTCGGCCTTGAGGAAGAAGACGTCCTGGTTCTGACCGCGGTCGTAGGGGTCCGCGAGGGGTGTGAGTTTGGCGAGGCCCGCGGCCGTGTTCGGGTCGGAGAGGTTCAGGCTGGACGTGTTCAGGATGACGGGGTTCCCGTTCGTGTTGCGCTGGCCGTCGTAGTTCGCGAAGAAGAAGAGCCGGTCCTGGAGGATGGGGCCTCCGAGGCTCGCGCCGAACTGGTTGTAGTGGTAGTTGCTGATCGGGCGGCCGTTGATCACGTTGATGTAGTCGTTCGCGTTCATCCCCTTGTCGCGGTAGAACTCGAACGCCGTGCCGTGGAACTCGTTCGTCCCGGATTTCGTGACGACGTTGATGACGGCGCCGCCCGCTCGGCCGTACTCGGCCGTGTAGGCGTTGCGGTTGACCTGGAACTCCTTCACGGCGTCCTGGCTGAACTGGTAGGGCGCACGGCCCGAGCCCGTGCGGCCGAGGGACTGGCCGAAGAACGTGTTGTCGTTGTTCGCGCCGTCGATCACGAGGCTGTTCAGCGTGCCGCGCTGCCCCGCGAAGCTGATGTCACCGAGGCGCGGATCCTTCGAGACGCCGGGCGTCGTGAGGACGAAGTCGATGAAGTTGCGGCCGTTCGTCGGGAGGTTCTGGATGTAGGCCTCGTTGACGGCGGAGGCCTGCTCGCTCTTCGTCGTCTCGATGACCGGCGTCTCCGCGGTCACCGCGATCGTCGACTTCACGCCGGCGATCGCCATTCCGAGCTTCAGGTTCGTGTCCGCGCCGACGCTGACCTCGGCCCGGCCCGTGTTCGAGGGCGTGAAGCCCTGCAGGGCGGCCGAGACGTCGTAAACGCCCACGGGCAGGAGCGGGAGCACGAAGGTGCCGCTCGCGTTCGACGTCGCGCTGCGCACGGCGCCCGTCTTCGTGTTCTTCGCGGTCACGGCCGCGCCGGGGAGCGGCGCGCCGGCCGTGTCGAGCACGGTGCCGGAGATGCTGCCGGTGGAGCTCTGCGCGAGCGCGGGGCCGGCGGCGACGCAAAGGACGATGGCGGCCACGAGAACAAGTGAGAAGCGGTACGCACGGACCATCTGAATCTCCTCCATTTTCAAGACAGCGGGAAGACTAATACAGGTCGGTCACTGCGCGCCGGCTGCGCCGGCCGGGCGAAGGGGCGCGCAGCCGCGGACCGCGAGAGCCGTGACGCCGCCGAGGACGAGGAGGAGAGCGGCCGCCAGGAACATGAGCAGGGCGCCACGGCGCGCCCCGGGCTGAGCCTGAAGGGCGGCCGTGACTTTCGGGCGCGTCATCGGCGCGGTGGACTCGGTCAGGGCTGCCTCGGGCGGCGCGACGGCGGGGACCTCGCGCGTCACGACGCCGCGGGCGGGCCGCGCCGCGAGCTCGCGCCGCGCCATAAGGAGGTCGAGGATCATCTGCCCGGCGCTCCCATACCGCTCGGACACGTCCTTCTTGAGCGCGCGCGCGACGATCTGTTTGACGACGTCGGGCACCGTGTCCGGCTCCGGCCACGGGTCGGCTTCCTTCGTCATCATCTTGGCGACCATCTGCGTCACGCTCGCGCCCGAGAACGGATGCACCCCGGCGAGCATCTGGTAGAAGACGATCCCGAACGAGAACAGGTCCGAGCGCTCGTCGAGCTCTCCGCCGAGCGCCTGTTCGGGGGAGAGGTAGTCGAGCGTTCCGACGATCATCCCTTCGCCCGTGTGCCGCGCGGCCTTGGACGCGTCGCGTGCGCCCTCGAGGAGGATCTTGCTGAGGCCGAAGTCGAGGAGCTTGGCGCGGCCGTCGGGCGCGAGCATGACGTTCGCCGGCGTGATGTCCCGGTGGAGGATCCGGTTCTGGTGCGCGGCCTTGAGGCCCTCGAGGACCTGGATCGCGATGTCGACGCACTCGCCCACGCCGAGCCGGCGCGCGTCCATGATCTCGTCGAGGCCCTTGCCCTCGAGATACTCGAGGACGAGGTAGAGCGCCCCGGGCGGAAAGCCGGCGTCCCGCTCGTCCGTGAGCGCGAGGTCGTGCAGCGTGATGACGTTCGGGTGGTTGAGGGCCGCGACGGCCCGCGCTTCGTTCATGAAGCGCCCGCGCATCTTCGCGTCCTGCTGGAGAGCGGCGGGGAGGACCTTGATCGCGACGCGGCGGCCGAGCGCGGGGTCGGTGGCGAGGAAAACTTCCCCCATCCCGCCCTTGCCGAGCAGGCGGACGATCTCGTACCGGCCGATGCTGCTGGGGAGAACGTCCGCTGCAGCCACTCGAAGGGCAAGTATAGGCGGGGGTGTCAGGCGGGCGGCGCGGGTCCCAGGGTGAGCGACACCTTCAGGGCCGGAGACTCCCGCCGGGAGGTCTGCCCGAGGCCCGACCGTTCGAAAACCCTCAGCATTTTCTCGTTGCTCGGCAGGACTTCCGCGTCGAACGTCTCGATCCCGCTGGCGCGGGCGAGGGCCGCAAGCCGCCGGAAGAGAAGCGAACCGAGCCCCTTCCCCTGCTGGGCGTCCGCGACCGTGAAGGCGACCTCGGCGCGGGTCGGGGCGGAGAGGTCGCGCTCCCAGCGCGCGACGCCGACGAGGACGCCGGCGACCTCGGCGACGAGTGCGTAGCGGTTGACGTAGTCGACGCGCGCGAGGTACTCGGCCCTCGAGCGGTCCTTGTCGGGCACGGCGAAGAACCGGAAGTAGAGGCTCTCGGGGGAGAGGCGGTCGTAGAGCTCGAGGAGGTGCGGGCCCTCGTCCTGCCGGATCGGCCGCAGGTGGACGCGCGTGCCGTCCTTCAGCGTCTCGTCCGACGCGTCCGCCTCGGGGTACGGGGCGACTGCCCCGGGCGGGAACTCACGGACCGATCGAACCAAGCGGACCTCCGAGGACCTTCCATGATGGTACAGAATCGCGGCTCAAGTCCAAGGGTGGGGGAAGCGCCATGAAGCTCATCACGACCATCATTCGGCCGGAGAAGCTCGCGGACGTGAAGGCCGCGCTCTTCCGGGCGGGCGTCACCGGCATCTCGCTCTCGCGCGTGCAGGGGCACGGCGGCGAGCACGACACGGTCGAGCAGTACCGCGGGACGACGCTCGTCTTCGAGTTCGTCGAGAAGGTGCGGATCGACATCGCGGTCTCCGAGCCGTTCGTCGAGCCCGCGATCGAGGCGATCGTCGCGGCGGCGCGCACGGGCGAGGTCGGCGACGGGAAGATCTTCGTCCAGCCGCTCGAGCGCGTGATCCGGATCCGCACGGGCGAGCAGGACGTGCAGGCCCTCACGCCGATCTCGGCCGACGAAGTGAGGGCGAAAGCGCTCAAGGCCGGCAAGGAGGACGTGTGAACGCTCCGGCGATCAGCGCCGGCGACACCGCGTGGGTCCTCGCCGCCGCCGCGCTCGTCTTCGTCATGAACCCCGGACTCGCGTTCTTTTACGCCGGGCTCGTGCGGCGCAAGAACACGCTGAACACGCTCATGATGACGTACGTCGCGATGGGCGTCGGCGCCGTCGTCTGGATGGTCGCGGGCTACTCGCTCGCCTTCGCGCCCGGCTCGCCGTTCCTCGGAGGGCTCAGGTGGCTCGGCCTCGCGGGGGTCGGCGGCGCGCCCGAGCCCGCCTACGCGGCGACGATCCCGGCGCTCGCGTTCTTCGCGTTCCAGGGGATGTTCGCGACGATCACACCCGCGCTCGTGTCGGGCGCGATCGTCGAGCGGATGAGCTTCCGCGCCTACGTCATCTTCCTGGCGCTCTGGAGCCTCGTCGTCTACGCCCCCGTCGCGCACTGGGTCTGGGGGACGGGCGGGTTCCTCCGGGCGTGGGGCGCGCTCGACTTCGCGGGCGGCACGGTCGTCCACGTGACGGCGGGGACGGCGGCGCTCGTCGCCGCGAAGGTCCTCGGGCCCCGCCTGGACTTCAAGCGGGTCGCCCTCATCCCGCACAACGTGCCCTACGTCCTCCTCGGCGCCGGCCTCCTGTGGTTCGGGTGGTTCGGCTTCAACGCGGGGTCGGCGCTCGCGGCCAACGGCACTGCGTCGCTCGCGTTCGTGACGACGAACGCGGGGGCCGCCGCCGCCGCGCTCACATGGCTCGCGCTCGAGAGCGCGATCGGCGGGCACGCGACGGCCGTCGGCGCCGCGACGGGCGCCGTGGTCGGCCTGGTCGGGATCACGCCGGGCGCCGGCTTCGTCTCGCCGCTCTCGGCCCTCGCGATCGGCGCCCTGACGGCGTGTGCGAGCTTTACGGCGCTGCGCCTGCGCGGGCGCACGTCGCTCGACGACACGCTCGACGTCTTCGCCTGCCACGGCATCGGAGGGATCACGGGCTCGCTCCTGACGGGCGTCTTTGCGTCGAAGGCCGCGAATCCCGACGGCGGCAACGGCCTCCTCTTCGGGAACGCCGCCCTCTTCGGAATCCAGGCCGTGACGGTCGGCATCGTCTTCGTCTACACGCTTCTCATGACGGCCCTCGTCCTCGTCGTCATCAGGGCTGTGACGCCGCTGCGTGTCGACCTGCACGCCGAGTTGGACGGGCTGGACCGGCGCGTTCACGGCGAAGAGGCGTACCGCGGCGGCAGCGCGGCAGGCGGCCTCGGCGAGAGCGTGATCCTGCACCCGGCGGAGCGCGGGAAGACCTAGAGCGGAACCGCGACGCGGCCCGTCAGCTCCGCGAGGCGGAGAAGGCGGGCCGCGACCTCGGGCCGGAACGCGTCCTTCGGAGCGCGCCAGGTCCAGTTGTCGTGGGCGCGCCCCGGAACGTTCATCCGCGCCTCCGGGCCGAGCGCGAGCACGTCCTGGAGCGGGACGACCGCGCGGTCCGCGACGGAGGCGTACGCGGCGCGCACGAGGACGCCCGCCGGGTCCTTCCCGTCGACGCCGAAGTAGTCGCGGAAGCGCTCCTGCGCCCAGTCGGGCAGCGCGGCGTACCAGCCCGCGGCTGTGTCGTTGTCGTGCGTGCCGGAGTAGACGACCGCGTTCGGCAGGTGGTGGTGCGGGAGGTGCTCGCTGTCCATCTCGCTGAACGCGAACTGGAGCACCTTCATCCCAGGCACGCCGAGCGTCGCGAGGAGCTGGCGCACGTCGTCCGTGATCTCGCCGAGGTCCTCGGCGACGATCGGGACGTCCCCGAGCGCGTGCCGGATCGCGAGGAAGAGCATGAGGCCGGGCCCCGTGGCCCACCGGCCCTCGCGGGCGGAGGCGGCGCCCGCCGGGATTTCCCAGTAGCCCGCAAAGCCGCGGAAGTGGTCGAGCCTCACGAGGTCCGCGAGGCGGAGGTTCGCGCGGACGCGCTCGATCCACCAGTCGAAGGACTCCTCTGCGAGCACGTCCCACCGGTAGAGCGGGTGTCCCCAGAGCTGGCCGTCCTCGGTGAAGTCGTCCGGGGGGACTCCGGCGACGGTCTCGGGCCGGCCTGCCGCGTCCACCGCGAAGAGCCGCCGCTGGGACCAGACGTCGGCGCTGTCGAGCGCGACGTAGATCGGAAGGTCGCCGAGGATCGAGATCCCGCGCGCGTTGGCGGCGCGCTTGACGCGCTCCCACTGCCGGAAGAAGAGGAACTGCGAAAATACGTGGAACGCGATCTCGTCCGCATGCTCCTTGCGCGCCGCCTCGAGCGCGCCTTCCTCGCGCGCCGCGAGCGCCGGCGCCCACTCCGTCCACGCGGCGTCGCCGTGCGCGGTGCGGAGCGCCGCGAAGAGCGCCCAGTCCGGAAGCCAGGAGGCCTGCGAGGGAGATGCCTCGAAACGCGCCACAGCGGCCGTCACGCTCGCGCCGACCGACCGCGCGTGGACGAACGCGGCGCGCAGGACGCGCTCCTTGAACGCGCGCACCGCGGCGAAGTCCACGCGATCCTCGGGGAACGAGGGCGCGTCCCCGAGCGCCGTGGCCGGGAGGAGCCCCTCCTCGAGCAGCCACTCGGGCGAGACGAGCAGCGGGTTGCCCGCGAAGGCGGAAAGGCCCGCGTACGGGGAGTCGTGCGCGCCGGCCGGGACGAGCGGGAGGACCTGCCAGATCCGGAGGCCGGCGGACCCGGCCCAGTCGAGGAACGCATCGCTGCCGGGCCCGAGGTCGCCGATCCCGAAGCGGGAGGGGAGCGACGTCGGGTGGAGCAGGATCCCCGCTTCGCGCGTCGGTTTCGACATCAGCGGCCGATCGCCGCTTCGCGGTCGAGGATCCGGAGCGTCTTGTCGTACAGCGCATCCACCTCCTCGCGGCTGTTCCCGATCGCCGTCATCCCGAGCTTGCCGTACTGCGACAGCGCGCCGATGAGGTGGAAGAGCACGCCCGACTCGGCGTTGTGGCTGTAGTGGAGCGCATTGATCGTGACGATCTCGATCAGGTCCTCCGGCAGGAGGCCGCGGTACGCCTCGGACTGCAGGTTGTCCGTCGCGCGGTAGAACTTCGGAGACCCGCGCGGCGAGAGGAAGAGGCCCGACTCGGGGTCGAGGTGTCCGCCCGTGAGGAACTGGAGCGCGAGGTACGGGTGCGTCGTGCCGCCCATCCGGAGGTTGATCTCGAGCGCCGAGAGCCGCCAGGGCTCGTCCTCGCGGTCCTTCACGGCGAGAAAATCCACCGCGAAACGGCTCACGACGCCGTGCGCCGCGAGCACGGCTCCGATCTTCATCGCGGCCTGCGTGATTTCCCGGCGGTAGCCGTCCGCGGCGGGGAAGAGGCAGCCGAGGAA
>Ga0315270_10000094_pt1 | contig 47430 bp, 42 predicted proteins | sample C1_bottom_MG_FD_204932 | JGI IMG/M metagenome (GOLD analysis project Ga0315270, IMG submission 204932) | Sediment microbial communities from Yellowstone Lake, YNP, Wyoming, USA - C1_bottom | ecosystem: Environmental > Aquatic > Freshwater > Lake > Sediment | place: USA: Wyoming | collected... | reverse complement strand
AGGCGCACCGCGCCATCCTTGCTCTGGATGCCAACAGTGCCGGCGGTGTGGGTGATGCGCGCAGCGTCTTCAGCGTAGGCGCTGAAGCACAGTAGCAGGGCCAAAAGGAAACTATTGGCAAAGGAGGTAACAACCCGACCCACCCCTGCAAAGCTTTGGCTCAAGTAATTTTTGCGTTGCGCCGGCTTTTGCAGGATATTTATACCAATCGCGATAGATTTAAATTGTCTGGTTCCCATAAGCTTTTAAAAGAACTAAATTTGCTTTGTTTTCTAGCGCACCACGTTGTTTCACCCTGTGCACCACCACATAAATATAGCCGCAAATCCAATAGGTATTGAAATGTTCACGCAATATTTATGCCGATCAAATAGCTCAATGTTTTTATACGGTATATCTCTATAGCATAATTAAAACTGTAAAAATTTCCGACATAGTGCACATTTAGTAGAATCCTTATTGCTACTTATTTAAGCAACCGCTTGGGACTGCTGCCTGGATTGCTGCACTACCAAGTCCAAGCCGGATTCGCGCAGCCCCTGTTTTAGGCAGACGGCTTGAAAACCCCGCTGCGCCAGCATCAGTGCCGCAACTGCACTACGTTTGCCGCTTGAACACATGACGATGTAGCGCGCACTACGCAACAATGCTGTCTCAGCCTGGAGTCGCAAATCTTGCAGTGGTAGCGACTGGGCATCGGCAATATGGCCTTCCTCGAATTCCTCGGCATAGCGGACATCGAGCACGCGCCAACCCAAGTCGAGCATGCTGCGTACCGCGGAAGGAGTTACTTCCTGAATCAACGGTTTCGCGATTAACTCCAAAAATGCCGTGCGTGGAAGCTCCAGCAATTCCCCATCGCTCACCATGCGCACGCTGACCTTACTGGTGCCGCCGGTAACCAGCGCTTCCTCGCCAAAGGTATCGCCTGGGCGTAAGTCGGCGACTTTATGCGACACGCTGTCGTTGAAGTTTTTCTGCCAAACCTCTGCGCGACCGTTCCAGACGGTGTAAAAAATCTCGCTTGGTGTTCCCTGGCGCACGATCTCTGCACCCGCCAAAACTTGGCGTTTCGTCATTCGCGCAAACGCTGCTTCAACGCACTCCATGGGCATGCGGCGGAATGGCGTGGCACGCTGCAATTGCGCTAAACGCTCGGCGACTACGCCACCCGCCTCATATGCATTCCGCGCCAGTTCGTGCCAAGAGGCAATGAGGTCGAGAAAATCCCGATCAGCCAAGGCAATCATCGTGTCTTCCAGAGCTTGCAGAATATCGCCCCGCGACGCGACCACAAATGGCTTAGTGCGGGTGGCGCCATCGTTCAGGGTGCGTCCGCTTGAGGAAAGCCGCGCCTTACCGCTTAAAACGCTAATTTGCATACCGCCTAAGGTGGTCAGGCGTTCGCCTTGGCGCAATGAGATAAAGCGCACGCCATCGCCCAATTGACCTTGCAATGCTGCATCTAGTTGCGCATAGGGTTGAAATTGGCCCTCGCGTAGCAAGGCGAAGACGTCACTCGAAAATAGATTATGTTTCACAGTATCTCCTCGGTTCGCCGTTTGTTCTAAGCGCAAGGCGCTGTAACGGCGTAACAGGGAATATCCTGGATTTGAGTACGGCGGTCTGTGAACTAGATCACAGGTAGAAAAATCAGCTGCGGCCAATGGCCAATAACTGATTCGCTTAGATCCGCTCCGCGCGAGTGTTGACGATAATATCCTTGCCGTCGAACCAGATGTGGCCAACATGGGCCAAGTCTTTCAAGGTACGGCTCACCATTTCGCGCGAAGCGCCAACGATGTCGGCCAAGCTTTGCTGCGAGAGATTGTCGCTGACCACCATGCGCCCCTGGCTGTCTTCTTTGGCCAAGCCCATGAGTGCGCGTGCGACGCGACCATACACGTCCATCAAGGCCAAATCGCCGATCTTGCGATCTGCTTCGCGCAGACGTTGCGCCAAGGTCTTGATGATGACGAAGGCCATTTCCGGCTGTCGTTGCAGCCAAGACTTGAATTCTTGTTTGGCGATGACTAGCACTGTAGTGGGTGCCATGGCGACGATATCGGCGGAGCGCGGTGCTTCGTCCAGCAGCGCCATTTCGCCGAAAAACTCGGTTGGATTGAGGATGGCCAGGATGATCTCCTTGCCTTCCTCGCTGCGCAATACGACTTTGACTTTACCGCTAAGCAAGATGTAGAGGCCGCTGCTACGATCACCTTCGGCCATGATTTCGGCGTTCTTGGCGTAGCTCTCCTGACGCGCAAAAGCCGCCAATTTCTCTAATTCACCCTGTGGAATATTGGCGAATAAGGGAACGGCGGATAGTGTGGGCAGTAACTCAGGATGCATGGCTTATCCTCGTCAGACGGCAAACCAACAGACACGCGCGAGGCATATGCCTCGCCTCTTAAAACATTGGCGCTAGAACACGTAAACCAGGCTGACGTGTCCGCGCTGCTGACCTTCTGCACGGGTGGGCGCACCGTCCAGCACGTAGGCGTAATCGAATCGGGCATTGAAATTCTTGCCCAAGCTATAACGCAACCCCGCGCCGATGCTGGCGACCCCGATCGCGGCGAATTCGCCCGGCAAGGGCTTATTGCGTTTGACGTAGCCCATGTCGTAAAACACTAAGGCGCGCAAGCGGCTGTTGTCCAGCTTAAGGGTATCGGCAAAGCTAGGGGTGTATAGCTCGGCCGTGGCGCGATAGCCATAGTCGTTACTGACTTCGCGCTCCTTGAAGCCGCGCACCGAATTCAGTCCGCCCAGGCCGTATTGCTCGCCGGGGATGAGCAGGTCCGGGGTATATTGACCGTCAGCCAGCGCCTGCACTTCCCAGCCGTTGGTGAAGGGATAATTCAGATTAGCGCCCATGCGGTAGATGCTATAACCCGCCTTTGCGCCGTCGCGCGCACGGGTAAATGCCGCCTGATCGCCGTCGTTGCCGCCCTGGATATTTCTGCTGACACCAGCAAAAAAACCGATCTGACCGGAATTTTCCAGGCGCAGTTGGCCGCTATAACTGAGGCTGATGGGATGTACCGTGACATCCGAGCCAAGCTGGGTTCCCAATAGATCGACATTGCTCACATAAGCGCGATAATCCTGGCTCAAACCTAGTTTGTGCTCGAAATCGCTGTTTTTTTCCAAGTAGTAATTCAAGCGCACGCCCGCCACCGTGCCCTTGCCGCTGACATTAAATAAACCGCCCACGGTGCCCGAATTCACGTCCGAATAACCGCCGTATACATCCAAGGAGCTCTTGTAACCATATAGCGGTAAATGGTAGCCCAGGCCGTAGATGCTGACATCGCTCAAATGATCGGGGGAGGTGGTGTATTGCAGGGTCAGGACATGATCTTTATCCCATAGATTGGCATATTGAAAACCAATACCCAGGCGCTGATAGCCAGTCTCGCCGCTGCCCGTGTTATCCAACGAGATGAAAACCTTGGTCGGCTTGTCATCGCTCACTTGCGCGGTGGCCTCAACTTCACCTGCGCGCTCACCGGTCTTGAAAAACACCGTGACTTGCTTGGCCGGACTTTCATTGGCCACGCGCAAGTCTTGCGCCACGTCACGGGTATTAGGAGTTTTGCCCTCCTCTAGGCCCGGCAGGCTGCGGCGGATGTTATCGTTGCTAAAGTTTTTATTGCCGCCAATTTTAATCGAGCTGATTTTGGCTTGCAGGATGTTGAGCTTGACCACGCCGGCGCTTACTTGCTGCTCGGGCACTGTCACTTGCACCGCGCCATAACCGGCTGATTGAAAGGCGATCAGCAAGGCTTGGCGCGCGGCTTCGATATCGGCGAAGGCTTTGCCGGGGCCGGTAAACGGCCGCAGTATGGCGTCGATCTGATCCGGCTCGATTAGCGTGTTGCCGCTGACATCGAAGCGCTTGATCTCGAAACGCGGTAAGCCGCCTTGTGCCTGCGCCACGGCGCAACTGACCCAGAGCATTGCGCAGAGCAATATTTTGAGGAAATTTGCAGCTAAAGCAGATTTGTTGTGCATATTTATTTTAGTCATTTGATTTTATTTTCCTTGAATACCCGCCTCTAGGAAGCAAATACCATTCCGCGACATCGGCGCATTGAATTCAATACGAAAAAAATTTGTGTGTGCTGGCTTGTGTAAAAAATACCGACAAGCCTCATTTTGTTTTTTTAGGAATATAGCATGCGCAGCCCGACTACTTGAAATTTAGTCTTTACGCGCACACATGAATGACAAATAATGCCAATGGTTTAAGTGGGGCTCAAACTATATTAAAGCAGTTGTGCAATATGGTCGCTTATGGTGCAATTACTTCAAAATCAACGCTGCGCCAACCACACTAAATAACCCACACCTAATAACGTGCGCCTGCCCAAGCTTCCTAAATACACTTTACGCATCCTGCTGGGTTTGCTGGCGACTTTCTTTCTTTTAGCCAATGCTGCGCATTACATCAATATTGGCTTGATCGAGCGCCTGGAGCTCATCAGCTACGATACGCGCGTCCGCCTGACCATGCCGAACACCGTGGATCCGCGCATCGTCATTGTGGATCTGGATGAAAAAAGTCTAGCCGAGGTCGGGCGCTGGCCTTGGGGACGCGACAAGATGGCGCGCCTGGTAGATGTATTATTTGACCGTTATCAAATCGGGGCACTGGGCTTCGATATCTTATTTGCCGAACCGGATGTCAGCTCCGGCCTGGATAAGTTGCAAGCGCTGGAGCAAGGTGCCTTGCGGAACATCCCCGAGTTCAAGGCGCAACTCAGCAAAATCGCTCCCGGCCTGGATAACGACACCTTATTCGCCAAAGCCCTCGATAAGCGCCCGGTTGTGTTGAGCGTGAATTTCAATTTTGAAAAACCCAAGGCAGGAGAGTTCAAGGCTGCCGGTGTCTTGCCTGAGGCGATCCTTCCAGGCGACGCTTATGCGGAACACCCGTTCAGCGTAATGACGGGGTATAAATACACCGGAAACTTGCAACAATTGCAAGCCCACGCCGCTGCCGGCGGCCATTTCAATGCGGAACCGGATGTTGATGGCGTCATTCGCCGAGCTCCGTTGTTAATCCAGCATGGCAAGGACTACTACGAAGCGCTTTCCCTAGCCATAGCACGCTTGGTGAACGGGTCCCCGCCCTTGATCACCAAGCAGCCCGAGAAGGATATCGAGAGCCTTCGCATTGCTCGCACCGAAATTTCCGTCGGGTCTGAGGTCACCGTACTGGTTCCGTTTCGCGGATCGCAACACAGCTTTCCCTATGTTTCAGCCACCGACGTGTTGAATGGGCGCCTGCCGGTTGAAGCCCTGCAAGGAAAAATTGTATTGGTAGGAACCACTGCTGCCGGCCTGTTTGACTTGCGAGCAACCCCTGTTGGCACTGTCTACCCAGGGGTTGAAATCCACGCCAACTTGATCGCCGGCATGCTAGATAACAATTTTAAGCAACTCCCTCCGTATGCCCTGGCCTATGAGGTTTTGATCTTGCTGCTGGCCGGCATTTTGCTCAGCCTACTGCTGCCACGACTAGATCCATTAACGGGTTCTTTGGTAGTCATCTTATCCATGGTCTTAATGGTCGCGTTGAATTTATATGCATGGGGACAAAACATCGTATTGCCCTTGGCTTCTCCACTGCTGTTGATCGTTGCCATTTTCGGCCTCAACATGACCTACGGATTTTTCGTCGAACGTCGTGCCAAGAAACAAATCGCCGGCCTGTTCGGCCAGTATATTCCGCCAGAATTGGTGGATGAAATGAGCGCGGATCCCGAAAGCATCAAGATGGAAGGCGAGAGCCGCGAGTTGACCGTTCTGTTCTCCGATGTGCGCGGCTTCACGACCATTTCCGAGGGGCTGGATCCGAAAGCGTTATCGCAACTGATGAACGAATACTTGACGCCAATGACGCGCGCCATCCACAAACATCGCGGCACAATCGACAAATACATGGGCGACGCCATCATGGCGTTCTGGGGCGCACCGTTGCACGATAAAGACCATGTGGACAATGCGCTGGCCGCAGCCATGGAAATGCTGTTTTTATTACGCAAGCTTGGCCCGGAGTTTCGCGCCCGAGGCTGGCCAGAGCTAAAAATCGGCGTCGGTTTGAATACCGGGCCGATGAGCGTCGGCAACATGGGATCGGAATTCCGTCGCGCCTATACCGTAATGGGCGATGCAGTTAATCTTGGTTCGCGCCTAGAAAGCCTGACCAAGGAATATGGCGTGGACATCATGGTCGGCGAAACCACCATGGAGCAGGCGACTAATATGCTGTTCCGGCAATTGGATCGGGTGCGCGTCAAGGGTAAAGACGAGCCGGTTACTATCTTTGAGCCCATGGGGCGCTTAAATCGCGTGAGCCAGGAAGTAAAAGATGAGGTTGCCCGATTCCACGAAGTGTTGTCTCATTACCTCGCACGGCAGTGGAGCCCAGCCTTGGCCATATTAACGGAACTACAGGCCCAGCAACCCGATTGCAAATTGTTCGCTTTATACAGAGAGCGCATTGAATATTTTATGGCGAACCCACCCGAGCCCATGTGGGATGGCGTGTTCACGCATAAGACAAAATAAAGATTCCAGGAGCAGCGAATGAAACTCAGATCACTCGGTTGTGCAGGCGGCATTGGCGGTGAATTGCGCACCACTTCATTCCTGATCGACCATGATATTTTGATCGATGCCGGCACGGGTCTGGGCGAGCTTAGTTTAAACGAGCTGCAAAATATCGATCATGTGTTCATCACGCATGCGCACTTGGACCATATCGCCTGCCTGCCAATCATGGTTGACAGCGTGGCGCGCCAACGCACTAAGCCGCTGACGATTTATTCCACCGAGGCCGTCATCGCAACACTCAAGGGCCACGTTTTCAATTGGGCGATCTGGCCTGACTTTACCCAAATTCCTGACTCGCATGCGCCTTTCATGCGTTACCAGCCGATTTCGGTTGGCGTGCCGGTCATACTTGATGGTCGCTCCATCATGGCGACCCCTGCCGAACATGTGGTGCCGGCAGTGGGCTATCACCTGGATAGCGGCAAAGGGAGCTTGGTGTTTAGCGGCGACACGACTTCTTTTGATGGCTTTTGGAACTACCTCAACAGCATCAAAAACCTGCGCTTTCTCTTGATTGAGACCGCTTTTCAAGAGAAAGAAAAAGAAATCGCCATCCTCTCCAAACACATGTATCCCAGCCTACTGGCCGAAGGGCTGACCAAGTTGACGCGCCCAGCGGATGTATTTGTCACCCATCTTAAACCGGGTGATGAAGTGGCGATCATGCGCGAGATTGGGCATTTGGTCGAAGGCGAAGTGCCGATCGCTTTGCCGAATAATCACGTCTTGGAATTTTGATGTTTTGCTAACACCATGCTCACCCCAACGCGAACCTTGTTATGCGTATTTGGGCTGGGGCTGGCGTTATCCTTGAGTGTCGGTGCGCAGGACGAACACGCTAACGATCCGCACTATGTCGCGGCCGGATTTTTCGATTTGCACGTTTGCCACTGGCCGGATCGGCCGCTGTTCTTCATGGCGATTTTTTCCACCGCCCAATTCGCCGAGATTGCATCGGTTGAAGTCTTCGATGCACATCACAAGGTCTTAGGCGCACTCAACCTGCAACAGTTTGAGACCACAAAAAATAAATTGGGGCAAGACAAGCGCGTTTTCATCTCCTACTTCGACGTTACGACCGGCGCACCCGATGGCTGGTACACCGCGAATATCACGCTACGCGACGGCACAGTCTTCACCGCGCGCGACTTGGTGCAGATCCAGCGCTTAGCTCTACCCAGCGGCTTTCAACCCGCCAACCATGCGCAACTCGGTGCCCCGCCCAGCGAATTGCTCTGGGACGCCATCCCCGGCGCGCGTTATTTCCAAGTCACCATCCGTGATGCCTGGGCCAATAACCAACGCATCTACCGCTCGCCATTCCTGTCAGAGCCACACCTCACCTTGCCGCAAGATTTGCTGCGCCGAGGTGGCAGCTATACTTGGCGCGTGCATGCGCGCGATGTGAATGAGGATAAAGAATTGGGCGATTTCAATCTGGGCGCGTTGGGGCCAGTGCTTGATTTTTCCGTAGCTCCTTAAGCGACCATTCATGGCCCTGGGTGCAGCGCATCAATGGCTGCACCTTGAAAACCATCCACGCCCACCTTGATCGCCAATTCGCGTAACGTTTGATTGGCGATGCCAGTCGCGATTAGTGCAATACCCAAGCCCTGGGCGAAATCGCGCAAGGCATCCAGATGGATGTGAATGTTTACCTCGCCTTCCAAGCTCATCACGTAGGCCGCATCTAATTTCATGTAAAGCAATGCCAACCCAGGCCAAGCCGCAGGTTGCGGCACGGGTGCGCTGACGCGATCGATGGCGAACCCCACACCGCTGGATTCGAGATGCTGCATAAAGACACGCAACAGATCCACTTGATGCAACACAATGGCAGGTATCTCCAAAATAACCCGCTGCGCCCGCACGCCCATTTGTTGCAAACGCTGCGCCAGCCACTCGATAAATACCGGATCCTTTAAGGATTGCGGCGAGAGATTGATCGCGTAATGGGTCGCTTCATCCGCGCCGTCCAGGCATTGCAATGCTTGCTCCACCAAAGCGCGATCCACCAGAGACGCCAAGCGCAACCGCTCCACCATCGGCATAAAGGCACCGGCCATAATCGGCATTCTGTCCGGCGGGGCAAGCTGGGCCAATAGTTCTTGGTGCAACAGTTGCCCGGTCCGACTATCCACCACAGCAGCGCGATGGAGCGTGAGCTGGCCTTGTTGCAACGCCTGTTGTATCAGTATGCGCCAAGCTTGCGCACCCTGCGGTAAGTCGGCGTTGACCATACTCGACATGGATTGGTGCCAAGCGCGCGGTGCTTTGGATTGGGCGGCGCGTGTCGCATGATCAGCCGCACCTAATAAGGCGCCACGCTCGACATGGCCGAGATCCGTCACGCCGAGATGCAAGGCAACAGAGTGCACGGGCAATGCTGCCAATAAGCGCTCCATCACGCCGGCGATTTCATCGCTGCCGACCCCAATTGCGAGTAAAGAAAATTCAGCCCCGGCAAAACGCGCAATCACATATTCGCTGAATTCAATATTACAGAACACGCGCAAACTCTGCGCCACCGTTTGCAGTGCCCTGTTGCCGGCTTGATAGCCGTTCGCATGGTTATAGCCCTCCAAATCGGACAGACATATCACTGCGAACAAACCTTCGGCACGCTGCGGTGCGCGCAGCAACTCGGTTAGACGCGCCTCCATATGCTGACGATTCGGCAATCCGGTCACAGCATCGATAATGGATGCTTGCTCGACGCGTGCCAGGGCCGCTATTTTTTCACCGATGATGCGCTCAACTTGCACCACCATGCTATTCATGGCCTTGACCACGCGTCGCAATTCGCGCGTGTGCGGAATTTGCTTTAGGCGCATGAATTGGCCTTTGCCGATGGCCTCGGCTTGGCGCTCGACCGCCAGCAAGGGCGCCAACAACCAGCGTAGCAGCAGGATCAGACAAGCCACCGCCAACAACCAGCCGCCACCCAGCCAAGCCGCCGTCGAGACACTAGAGTCCCATAATTCGCGATAGGCATAGCCCGCGTGGCTCACCACTTGCAGACGCCCTTGCTGTTGCCAACCGGCCATGATCAAGGCCTCACGCTGCGGCGCCTGCAATGACACCCAATGCGTGAACCAGTGCGGCACACCCTGCACCAGCAGTGGAAATTCGCGTTTCAAGAGCGAGGCGCCGGACAAATCCAGGAGCTCAATGCGCTGGTAATAGCCACGATCAACAATCGCATCCACCAAGGATTGCGCCGATGCGAGATCCTGTTTTTGCAATACGGGGCCAAGCGATACTGCAAGCGATGTGGCCGTATCCTGTGCATGCGAGCCCAGTTGCTGTGCTAAATAAGCACGCGTATTCAACACGCCATGCACGAATACGCCGACCAGCACCAACAGGAACACCAACGAGATCATCAGAATAATTTGGCGGGCTAAGGTCATGATCGAATACTCTCTATGAATGCGGCGTTCATCTGGACTCCGGTATTTGTTGCATACGTTGCATCAGGTCTTTCCATAAATTGATATCGTCCGCCGGGCCGAGCCATCTGCCCAGGACACGCTCTTTTGCCGCCCACAGGCCGCGCGCATTGAAACTGTACAACGGCGTTAGGTCGGGGCGTTCGTGCGCCTGCTTGATCGCGCGGATGAGGTTATCCAGCACCAAGGGTTCCGCCTCTGGCGTCGGGTAATAGGTTAACACCATGTGCGCGACGCTTTTCCCGCCGGTCGCTAGCTGGGCTTTCACGTAGGTGATTTTCAGGCGTTCATCCGGCACACCAAGTTCTCTTAGCGTAAAGTATTTTGCAATCGCGAAATCCTCGCAATCGCCGCCATTACTGGCTAAGAACTCCAACGGCGTCGCCCAATAATCCTGCTTGTGCCAATGCTCCAGATCGCTGACGCTGGGCACCTCGTTGAAAAAATTATTCACAGTGCGCAGCTTGTCTAGCTCGGCTGCCGTTGCGCTCGATTTGCCGAGGGCATGCCAGCGCTGCACGCGTTCGGCCGCCGCCGCGCCATAGTTGGCCTTGGCCCAGGCGACCATCTGCGCCGCGAACTCTGCATCCAGAGCGAACGCAGAGCCAACCAACAGAAATAACCAAATGTATGGCTTGCACAACAGCGTCTGCAAAAATAGCTCCGGAGGGTGACGATAATTTCAAGGGCGTAGGTTGGGTTAGGCGCGGCCTTTTGCGTCGTAACCCAACAAAATCTAATAGCATCTATTGAAAATTGGGTTTGTTGGGTTACGCGATAAGACCGCTAACCCAACCTACATAGAATCGGCTATTTTTGCGGCTTCTGAAGGGTAGCATCATGCGCTGTCAAGGCGGCATTAGCTTGGCGCAGGCGCCGGCTCATGGCACGTAGCATGCCCACCCCCAGCTCGGGGTAGGACAGCAGCAGGCCATAAAGCTTGTCTTTGGACAACACAAAGGCTTCCCCGTCTTCCAACACATGCGCCGTGGCGGAGCGCGGTAAGTCATCCAACAAGCCCATTTCGCCGAAACATTCGCCCGTACCGAGCACCGCCACGAAGTCCTTGGAAAAATCATCGTGCAAGGAAATGCCGATGCGGCCGCGGCTGATGATGTACATCTCTTCGCCCGGGTCGCCCTTGAAAAATGCGACTTCGCCCGCGACCCAGCCAATTTCATCCAACAACAGCGCCACTTGGCTTAATTGTTCGGTGCGCAGCATTTCGAAAAATGGCACACGCTTCAGCAATAGGATGCGTTCAAATAAGGCTTCCATGGTTTATAGCGGCTCCGGCGCTGCGCTGCGCAGCAAGGTGTTGGCGCATTGGCGCAGCCATGCACTGCCATGGCTGGCACACCATTGTAGAGCCTCGCCCCCAGCAGCCGGCAAGCTGGATGCGTGCTGCGGCAAGCACGTACGATCAAATTCTGCATCGAGAAAGGCGCACAGATCGAGCATAAATTGTGTGTCGGCGGCATTACGCAACGACTCCAATGCCTGCGCACGCAGCGGTCGATTCTCGCTCTTCAGCGCCGCTTGTACACTGGCCATGATGCCGCTCGCGTCTTGCAGATTGAGAATCTCCAACACTAAGTCGATGTGTTGCTGGACATCTTCCTCCAACACCAGCGCGAGAAATTGCTGGTCGCTTGCAGCATTTTTTTCCAATTGTTGTGCCAGCGTTTTCTTGTCGTAGGCAGCACTCAGGTGGGTTTGCGCCAAGCCTTCCAACAAGACATTTTTACCCGCTAACGCCGATTGCCCCAAATGCCTGCTCAGCAATTTTTGCAGCGGAAATTGATCGTAATAAGTGGTCAAGGCGCTAGCATAGGCGGCCGTGGTTTGCGGCATGCAAGCGGCAGCGGCAAGCTGTGCGGCGCGGCGCACAACAAACTCACGGTCGCGCAGCAAGTCTTGCAACAAAGACAGCCGCGTTTCCGGCGTACCGATGCGCGCCAAGGTTTGCGCGGCAGCCACGCGCACTGCTGCATTCACATCTTGTGCTGCGTCGCACACAATACCGATGCGCTCTACTTCGTCCTCGCTCAGCGCGGCGCAGCAACGCACTGCGGCGGCGCGCACACGCGTGACTGGCGCCTCGAGCAAACCGCGCGCTTGTTTGCGCCGCTCCGGATCACCTAGCTCAGCCACTGCATTCAGAGCGCAAATTTGCGCCCCAGCGTCGCCCTGTAACAGACACACCAAGGCTGTCTCTGCGGCTTGCGGCGCCAATAATCCAGGATGTTTGAGCATGATGCATGCCGCTTGCGCTTGCAGTCGCGGGTTATTTTCCTGCAACCAGTTTTCCAGCATCGGCGGCAACAGGGCTGCCTCCTCACCATGCGCTTCAATTAACGATGCCGCCGTGATACGCACCCGTGCATTTTCGTGCCGCAAGGCATTGCGCACAGCCATACGCCATGCTGGCAAGTTGCTGCTTGCCAGCGCCTGTAACAAGTATTCGATAATCGGCGGCGGCATGTGCTGAAATCCGTTTTGCAACTGCTCCGCCGCAATTTCCGGCGCGTGTTCTACCAACAAGCTCGCATAGGCACGTGCCGCCTCTAGGTTGTCTGCGCTCTGCATCAAATCCACCACGCGTTGCGCCACTTCTGCACCGAACCGACCGATACCTTCCATGCTCTGCTTTTTATCGGAAAACACTTGGCGTTGAATCAGGGTCAGCAACGTTTCGCTATACGCCCGGTTTTTTCGCGTTTTGACAAAAATGTAGAGCAGGGACAGCAATAGGCCCGCAAATGCCAAAGGTTGACCGACCATGGTCTTTGGCACCCACAGCAGCATCAAACCGGCGCAACCCAAGCCAAGCGGCAAGATCAAACCGATGATCATGGCCCGCGCACGCCCTTGGATGTATTTTGGTAATGCGGTGTAGAACAGGTTAAACACTGGCGCGCGAAACGCCGGCATCATGCCCATGTAGTTAAAGCGTGCGAACAATGCCGGAATAAAGCTGGCGCTAATCGCGAGCAGGCCAAAAGACAAAGCCGTGCTGCACGGAAAGATCAAGTTGACCAGCTTCAGGCCAAAGCGGCGCACCAAACGGCTGGTCAGGACAAGCTGCAACAGCAGTACGGTCGCATTCGTAAATGCAAAAAACCAACCGAAAAATGCCGCCAATTCCTGATCATTCGCATAGTGATTTGCGATGATGGTACTGGCGACATAGTCCTGCACCGAGATCAAAATAATCAGTAAAAATACGCCCGCGCCGGTGAGTTGCAACAAGTGCGAACTGTGCGCGAAGCGCAAACCTTCGCGCACATCGGCCAGCGGCTTACGCTTGCGCATGACGGGTAACGCAGGGCGGCGCGGTTCACCGTGATGATATATCGCGACAAAGATCATGCCACACGCGATCACCCCGACCCACAGCAGGGCGCTCGCCTCGGTCGGCCAACGCTTCGCGACCAATACCAGCAGCAAACCGCCCATCACGCGACCCAGACGCGAGCCGGCATCAATCAAAGCATTCAATCTTTTTGCTTGATTGATATCGAAGAACTGCGACACATATAAATTGAAGTGCACCACCAGAATTTCAGCCGCCACGCTCACGCCGAGAAAATACACCGCAAAGGCGGCGGTGCCCGTACTCCACGTCATGAACACCCAATTGACGATCAAAAATGCCGCCAAGATTAGCGACATGATCTGAAACATGCGCGCCGGTCGTACCCGGTCGGTGAATTCAACATAGACCGTACTGAACAGCATCAACAGAATGCTCGTCAGAAAAAACATATGGGGCAAGTACTCCACCCCGAAACGTTTAAAGAACAGCGCGTCGCTAGAGCCGCGACCAAAGGCCATGCCGAGGCCGCCGGCAAGCGCGAGCAAAAATAGATAAGACACCACCCGACCTTCGCCAGGGCGAATCATCAACCATCTGCTCAATTGCCGGACAGACAAATGGAGACTCCGTTGTTTTTGGTTTTTTTACAGGGATATTTGGATCATAGCATGCGCAATTAGCGTGTTGGGGCTCGCCCACACACGCTAAACGCCGCATACACGCTACAGCAACTTGGCGATCTGCTTTTCCAGTTCGGCGCGACGCATGGCGCCGACCGCGACATAAGCCACTTTACCCTGACGATCGAGAATGGCGGTGAAGGGAATGCCATGGCTGGAGTTACCGAGATGCTCGGCAAAGTCGTAACCCGGCTCGCCGCCGAGCAACATCGAATAGTTGATCTTGTATTCCTTGGCAAACTCCACTACCGGGTCGTGTTCGTCTAGCGCGATGCCGACAATGGCCACATCCTTGCCACGGCTGGCCTCTGCCACCGCGACAAAATCCGGAATTTCCTGCCGGCACGGCGGGCACCAGGTGGCCCAAAAATTCAACACCAGCACCTTGCCGCGCCAATTCGCCAACGTCTGCGGCTTCCCGTCCAGATCCATGAAACTGGTGCTGTAGACTTGCTCCGCCTTGATATCGGCTTCGCTCGGTGCGTGTGTAAAAGTGCTCACGCCCAGACCCAACGCCAAAGCAAGTGCCGCCACGGCAATCATGGTTGAGCTGCGCATTATTTCAACGCGCCATCAAGCGATTGCAAAAATTTTTCCGGCTTCTCCTCGCCGATGACACGATATTTCTGCTCAACCCCGTCGCGATCGAAAAAGATCATGCCCGGCGGGCCGAACAAACGAAAACGCTTTAGCAAGGCTTTGTCGGCATCGTTGGTGGCGGTGACATCCGCTTGCAGTAATACCACGTCTTTCAGTCGCGCCTGCACCTTGGGGTCGGTAAAGGTAAAGCGCTCCATCTCCTTGCAGGAAACACACCAGTCGGCATAGAAATCCAACATGATAAATTTGCCTTTGGCGGCGGCAATGCGCGCATCCAGTTCTGCTACCGATTTCACCCGCTCGAATTTCAGTCCATGCTCAGCAGGCGCGGCAATAGCATTGCCCGCAACACTAGCGCGGATCCCCGTCAGCGGCTGTAGCACATCGCGCCCACCCGACAATGCACCGATCGCCATCGACGCACCGACGATCAATGCAATCACGCCCACGCCTTTCCAGAACTTTTTGAAGCCGGAGGCATTCGGCGGCAAGGGGTCGAGCGCGTGCAAGTAAATAGCCGATACGATCAGCAAGCTTGCCCACAGCAGCATGTTCGCCACCACCGGGATCACCGGCGAGATCAACCAGATCGCCACGCCCAACAACATCACGCCGAAAAAGCTTTTTACCGCATTCATCCAGCCGCCGGCACGTGGCAACAAGGCGCCGCCCGCCAAGCCCACTAACAATAACGGCACACCCATCCCCATGGCCATGGCAAACAAGGCCCAGCCGCCCAGCCACCAATCTTTCGTCAGACCGATGTAGGTCAAGGCGCCCGCCAAAGGTGCTGCGACGCAGGGGCCGACGATCACCGCCGACAGCATGCCCATGATGAACACGCCGATCAGGTTGCCGCCTTGCATTTTGTTGCTGGCTTCGGTGAAGCGGCTTTGGATGAAATTCGGCATCTGCAATTCATAGAAGCCAAACATGGAAAAAGACAGGCCCACGAAAATCAATGCAAAGGTCCCGAGTATCCAGGGATTTTGCAGCGCAGCCGAGATCAAGGTGCCGGACAAACCCGCAGCCACGCCGGCGAGGGCATAGGTGATGGCCATACCCAGCACATACGCCAGCGATAACACGAAGCTCTGCATCTGGGTGATCTGCTTACCCTGACCGACAATAATCCCGGACAAGATCGGGATCATCGGAAATACGCATGGCGTGAGCGCCAGCAAAAGGCCGAACCCAAAGAAACTGATGAGGATTACAAAGAAGCTGCTGCCCTTAAACAACTGAGCGACTTTTGAAGACTCGTCCTGAGGGGCGGTATCAGCCGCTGCATCCATAGGCTTTGCTATGGGTGCCGCAACTGGCTCCGCAGGCTTGATCTCTGCTGTCGCCGACGCAGTTTCAGGCTTGGCCGGCACAGACTCCACACCCGCAACACCTGCCGGCAAGGTCAATTCGATGCGCTTGTTCTGTGGCGGATAACACACGCCGACTTTTCCATTGCAACCTTGGTAATCAATGCGCACGACGATTTTTTGCGCCGAACCGGCATCGCGTTTCAAGGCGATCTCAGCTTGTACTGTGTGATGGTAGACCTGCAAAACTTTGCCAAATCCCGGGTCGGCTTTTTCTTCGCCCTGTGGCAGATTCAGGTTAACGATCGACACACCTTTGCCATCGAGCAAAGTCGCCTTGATTTTGTCGCGATATAAGTAAACATTGGCTGACGGAGTGATGCTCAGGGACAAGGTGTTGGCATCCTTGGCACTGAGCGTAACTTTGAAAGCTTCTTCCGCAGGCAATAACTCTTCACCGGAACCACCCAAGCTCAGGCCGAAATCCTTGAGCGAGGCCAATGCGCCACCCGAGGCTTTTGGCGCGGGCGGCGGTGCAACAGGGGCTGCTGCCGCAGGTGCAGGCGCCGCAATGCCGGCTACGGTCAGCTTGAGGCTTTGCGTGAGCGGCGGATAGCACACGCCAACATCGGCGCAACCTTGCGCCGTGGTTTTCAACGTCATTGATGCACTGGCGTGGGCCAGTGGCAGCTTGATGATCACTTGTCCGCGATGCGTTTCAACCTTACCGAAGAATTCGTCTTGCTTGACCTTGCCCGGCGGGATTTGCGCTGCACCCAGGCCCGCATCGCTCGGCTCGATCTGAAATTTAAATTTGTCGTGATACAGGTAATAGCCGTTGGCGATTTGGTAGCGCAGCTCGATGGTTTTGCCATCGATGACTTTGGCGCTGGCGGCGAAGGCCTTTTCCGCCTCCAACAATTCGCCTTCTTCGACTGCATGGGACCACAGCGGGATAAGACAAAACAAGGCACTGAGGGCTAGGATGATTTTTTTCATTTTGGGTTTCGCTTGGTTGTGCGGGTTCGTGCCCGACGGTTCTTAATTTGTTTTAATGCTGGTTTCTGTTGCGACCCACTCTAGATAAGCAGACAGGCCGGAACTTACTGGGACTGCAATGATTTCAGGAAGTTCGTAGGGATGTTGATCTTTAATCGCCGCTTCCAAGTCCGGGTAACGCGCCATTGTAGTTTTGATCAACAAAATTGTCTCGTCCGCGCTTTCCACTTTGCCTTGCCATCGATACACTGAGGTGACGCTCGGCAAGATGTTTACGCAAGCGGCAAGTTGCTGTTCTATCAGGAAATGCGCCATCTTTTCCGCGTGATCGCGGTCGGGTAGCGTGGAAATAACAAGAATCGTCCCCATACTGGAAAAATCATGGCGCCTTGGCTGTTGCTCACAATTCTACTCGGTTTTCCCCTGCTCGAACTCTGGGTGGCGGTGTTGGTCGCGCAGAAAATCGGCTGGTGGCTGCTGCTATGGCTGATCGGCTCGGTCGTGATCGGCATTAACCTGATCCGCAAGCAGCAATTCGCGATGCTCGGCCAGGTAATGCGCGCGGTGCAGCAGGGGCAGGATCCGTTCCAGGCCATATTTGCATCCGGGCGGATTTTGCTGGCCGGTCTGCTGTTTATTTTTCCCGGCGTAGTGTCCGATGGACTGGCGCTGTTGCTGCTAATCTGGCCGCGCCGGCGTGCACCGGTGCCAATCGACTCGGATGTGATCGAGGGTGAGTTTCGGCGCGAGGACTCGATAAAGCTGCCGAAGGATTAATTACGCTTCCGTGTGTTGATAGGCGGAATATAGGCCCGCTTGTCCTCATCGTCTTTCTTGCGCGATGCCCACCAGCTTCCACAATCGCATGGCGCGTAAGCTAGCGCGTCGCTGCTTTTGTGTGCTACTTGTTGCGCAGATCATACGCCTCGGCACAAAAGTAACGTCCATAGGTTGGCAACAAACAGCATGAAGCAGATGTTCATGGCACTGCCGGCTACCCATGCCCAACTAGATTGACCCTTAACTGCTGCGATGATTAGAGTAACGAACGAAAGAGCTACCAATACCAAGGCAATTTCTGTGACCACTGCGCCCGGCTGGTAGCACGGCGCAAAGACTGTAGTCAGCCCCATGCCCACTGCAAAGAGTGTTGCGGACAATGCCAAGAGAATGAGTGAGGCCATCCTCCAAGCACCACCTGTACTCATCATTGAAGATGCCCAACGTGATATGGAAAATTTATTCATGATATTGCTAACTCAGCTTGAGGCCGAAACACTTCACAAAATATGGCGCCACAATAAAAAGAAAACAAGTTGTCACAATATGAAGTGTCACTGAATGTAACGCTAAATCCCATAACTTTTCCCAATGGAAAAACGCGTCAGAAATACCCAGCACAAGAAGAAATATCCCCCATATAACGCTCACGACCTTGGCCCGATTCCAAAAACTCACCTTACCTCCCGACTGGAAGTACTTTTGACGCAAGTGAGAACACTACCGCGTACCAGCCTCCACATCCGGATAAGCCAATTTCACCCGCAGCTCTCGCTTCACACGTTTGTTTGAAACACGGCGCGATTCATTCATGAAGGACAATAAATTTTCCGGCATTTGGGTTTGCGCTTCGGCGCGGGTGATGCGCTTGGGATGGGGCAGGTTATGCCGCGTGGCCAAGAGGTCGAACCAGTCGCCCATTTTAATATCGGAATCGTCGGCGGCGTTGTACACGCGGCCCGGCTTGCCGCGGTAGATGGCAGCGGCGGCCATGCGCGCCAAGTCCTCGGCGTGGATGTGGTTGGTGTAGCTATCCTCGGCGGCGATCAGGGTCGGCGTGCCATTTTTTAGGCGTTGCAAGGGTAGGCGACTCTGCGAATAAATGCCCGGCACGCGCAATATCGAGACGGTAATGCCGCGCCTAATCCCCCACTCGCGTAATTGGCTTTCTGCCGACAAACGGCGTTTGGCGCGCGCTGTGCTGGGTTGCGTGCGATGCGTTTCGTCCACCCAAAGCCCGGCACAATGACCATACACGCCGGTGGTGCTGATGTAGACCAAGCGCTGTGGTAACATTTCGCCTTTGTCCAACGCGGACAGTAGGTTGTGTGTGCGTTGGTCGAACTCACCGCTGTTTTGCGGCGGCGCAAAGTGCATCACGCAATGCGCGAGTCCGGCCAGTTTTTGCAGCGTCTGCGCCTGATCGAGGTCGCCGACGATGGGTGTGATACCCAAAGCACGCAAGCTGAGTGCGCGCTCCGGCGTATGTGTCAGGGCGTAAACGTGAAACGCGGGCAGCAAGCGCGCAACGGCGCGCAAGGCTACGTCGCCACAACCGATGATCAACAATCGCCGCATATTTATGTCCGTTTGCCCTGATGGATATTTAGCTGGGCATAGGATTATAAGGAATTAGCATGCCGTTTCAAATCACCATTCAGCCCAGCGGTCATACCTTTACCCCCGAGGCGGATGAAACTATCCTCGAGGCTGCGTTGCGCCAGGGCTTTACCCTACCGTATGGTTGCCGTAATGGCGCCTGCGGTTCGTGCAAGGGCAAGGTGCTCGCCGGCCAAGTAAACTACGGCGACCATCAGCCGAACACGTTGACCGATGAGGAAAAAGCTCAGGGCTTGGCACTGTTTTGTTGTGCCACGCCACTGTCGGACTTGACCATCGAGTGCCGCGAAGTGGGCGTGGCCAAGGATATTCAGATCAAGACCATTCCGTGCCGGGTGCAGAAACTGGAAAAAATTGCGCCGGATGTTGCGCTGTTGTGCCTGAAGCTACCCGCAGCCGAGCGCATGCAATTCATGGCCGGACAATACATTGATATTTTGCTCAAAGACGGCAAGCGCCGCAGTTTCTCGCTGGCCAACGCGCCGCACGACGACGAAACTTTGCAGCTGCACATTCGCCATGTGCCCGGCGGCACCTTCAGCGAATACGTGTTTTCGCAAATGCAAGAGAAGGCGATCCTGCGCTTTGAAGGCCCGCTCGGTACTTTCTTCCTGCGCGAAGACAGCGACAAGCCCATCGTGTTTCTCGCCACCGGCACTGGTTTCGCGCCGATCAAGAGCATTGTCGAACATGCCTTGCACAGCGGCACGCAGCGCCCGCTAACGCTGTATTGGGGTGCGCGTCACTTGTCGGATATTTACATGTACGACCTACCTTTGCAGTGGCAGCAAGCGCATAGCAATTTCAAGTTCGTGCCCGTTTTGTCCCAGCCCAGCGCCGAGGACAACTGGAGTGGGCGCATGGGCCATGTGCAAGATTGCGTGCTAGAGGATTTTGCCGATGTCAGCGGCGTGCAAGTCTACGCTTGCGGTTCGCCCAGCATGGTGGAGGCCGCGCATAAAAAATTGGTCGGGGCCGGCCTGCCGGACGAAGAGTTTTACTCTGACGCCTTTACCTTCGCGCGCGACAGTAAAAAATAGCGCGGTTTATAGATCGACCCCAGCTAGCTGCAAGGAGAAGTAGTCGCCCAAGGCCTGACGGATTTCGGCCACCGTCAGCGGTCGCAGATCGAAGCTACCCAAGCCCGGCTCCCACGCATGCTGGCAAGTCATAACCAAGATTTGCGGCTGTTTGTCTGAATGCAAAAATAATTCAGTTTTATAGTATTGGCGGCTGCCGCCTTCGCTGGCAAATGCCTTGATCAAGCCAGTGGGGGGCGCTGCTTGCGCCCATGTGGAGTTATAGTCGCGACGCACGCGGATGATTTCAAAACTGTCGGGCTCGATGCGCTGTGCCGCTTCTCCCACGATGCGCGATTCAAATACGCACAGCGGCTCAAATTCCTGCGAATTAAATCGGCTGACGATCTTGCCGAACTGCAAGCGGACGGTGGCGGCGACTGGCGGTATCTCGAGCGGCTGCTTCAGTACCAAGTGGCTGCCGACGGGGATTAAGTAGTGCGGCGAGGTGACGGGGAATTCTGTGGTGGTCTGGCACGCCGTTAAGGCTAGCACCAAGAGCGCGAGTAGGGGAGCTTTCATACGTCACCTCCAATCGTCTGAAATCAAGCTACGGATTTAACCAGCAGACTCCAAGGCTAGGCTCTGCCGATAATGCTTGCAAGCCTCATCGGTCTTATTCATTTTTTCCAGCAACTGCGCCAAGGCCAAATGCGCCTCGCGTGTCGTCTCCAGCGACAGGCTAGCCTCGACATAGCTTTGCGCCTTGCCCCACAGCTCTTGGCGCGCACATAAGCGGCCCAGTGCCAGCAGTAGATGCGGGTCGCGCGGATGTTCCTTGAGCCAATTTTCGGCGCGTTCGATTTGCTTCACCACTTCTTTATCCGCGCATTGTCCATACAATTCAACCAAGTCGGAATCCCAATGTTTGGCCAAGCTGTCTTCCAGAATTTCGCGTGCTTCTTTGGCCCCGCCCAGCGCCAAGAAGTAACGCGCCGCGCTCAGCGCAATCTTGCTATTGGTTTTTTCCTGGCCGCTTAATTTCGCCCAGTAGGCCTTGAGGTCTTCTGCCTGATGCGCCCGACGTTTGATGTTCTCGATGTGCGCATTGATGCGCAATTGTTCGGCCTGTACTGCCTCGATGCCATCGCGCTTCTCCAATTGCGGTAATAACAACAAGACCTGATCCCAATTTTTGGCCAGTTGTTGCGCCTTCAATTCCAGTCGCAGCGCGCCTACATGTTTGCCGGCCAGCGCCTTCAAGGCTTGCACCACGGGCATAGCATCTTGTGGTTGGCGCGAGTCTAGCAACAAGTCGGCCTGGGTCATGAGTCGGGCAATGGCTTGCTGCGGTGCAAGGCGCTCTGCCCGCACCAGGTATTCATCACGCCGGGCATAGGCGCGCTGTTCCTGTGCCGCACGCGCTGCCAGCAAGGCATTGACCGCCGGCGCGGCATTCAACAGCAAGGCCTGCTCGGCCAAGCGTTCGGCGCGGGCATAACGACCCTCGGCAAAGGCAAGCTGCGCATCTTCCGTGGCGCGCCGACCCTTATCTTTGCGGCGCGCTTCCTTGAAGGAGCGCACATAGGCCGGCAGTCGTAAGGTATGCACCGCCAAACGCACGATGGCATAAGTCGCGGCGAAAGAGGCGATCAGCAAAATAATCAAAAAGTTCAGCGAGAAATCGATACGATAGGGCGGATACACCAACTGCACATAGCCAATATTGGATTGAATGGCGAGCACCAAACCCAGTGCCAAGGCCAGGATAAAAACAATCCAGATCAGCGTTTTCACCGCGCGCTCCGCTCCGGCGCCAATTTCAGGCTACGCACGGCTTGCAGGCTAGCGGTGATGTCCGGTATATCCACTCGGGTTTGGCTGGCGGAGAGTTGCTGCATGGTTTGCAATGCGGATTTTACCGAGCGATCCTTGTCGTCGTAATAACGATGGATCCAATCCTGCGCCGTTTTTAAATCAGACTTGAAGGTCTTGTCGTCGTGCGCCAGCAAGGACAAGCGCGCCGTCAGTAGGCGCAACTTGACATTTTCTCGTGCGAAATAGGCCTGCTCCGGTGCCAGCAAGGGGATCTCCGTCTTGCTCATGTCCTGCACCCGCACCAGGTTGGTAAAGTCATTCCAGGCTTCATCCGCAAAACGCTGCCACCAATTTTTGGCCGGCGCGGTTTTTTCTGGCGGCTTTTTCCCGGTCACGGGCTTGCCCGGCAGCAGCGGTAAAGTGTCGGCCAAATCGATCAAGCCATCTAGTTTCAGGGTAAGGCCCGGCACATCGACAAAAGGCGCAGCGCGTAGGCGCTCAATATCCTTGCCAATGGCTTTGCGCAGAGGAAACAGCTGCGGGCGATCAAGCCGGGTAAGCCGCGCATCGGCGGCTTGCAATGCGATCAAAGCGGCCTTGACGTTGGCGGCGAGCTGCAATTCGTTGCTCGCCGATAATAATAATTGCTCGATTTCGGCCACCACGGCTTCGTCTCGACCACGCGCCAGCTCTTGATACAAAGCTTCCAGCGCGAGCTGTTGGCTTTGCGATTCGACCAACTTTTGTTCCAGCACGCCAATTTTGACCTGCAACTCACGCGAGGCTTCTTGCGCCTGGCCGGCCAGGGTGCGGCTTTCCATGCTACGGTTATCAAAAGTAGAAAGGCGCTTGGCCAATTCATGGTTCAAGTTTTCCGCTTGGCGAAAATTAATGAACCAAACCGTAAGCGCAAGCGCGATCGCGATTGCGCCTAGCGCGCGCGGTGCGTTCAACCAATGTGCTAAGCGCGTCGTCCAAGTCACGGGTTGCGCTGGCGTGGTATTCGGGGGGGTGATCAATGGCTCATTCATATAGGTTGAATTGTAGCAGTAGCACGGGCAAATGCGCTGCACCACATTGATCTGCCGGTGCAAATTTCAAACTTAGCATAACGCTTAATCGTATAATTGCCGTTCTCCGTTTTTAAGAAAAAGACATGGATTTATTACTGCTGCTCAAGGCTTTCATCCTCGGTATCGTCGAAGGGCTGACTGAATTTCTTCCCATTTCTAGCACGGGCCATCTCATCATCGTCGGTGATTTACTCAATTTCAACGATGAAGTCGGCAAGGTTTTTGAGATCGTGATCCAGCTCGGCGCGATTCTCGCCGTGTGCTGGGAATACCGCTCAAAAATTATGCAGGTGGCTGGTGGACTCGGCAGCGATGCCAAGGCGCAACGTTTTGTCTTCAACCTCATGATCGCCTTCATCCCGGCAGCGGTTCTGGGTTTGCTGTTTATCAAATCGATCAAGGCACATTTATTCAACCCTTTTGCCGTGGCAATCGCCTTCATCGTTGGCGCGCTGGTCATCTTTTGGGTTGAATCGAAACAACGTACGCCGCGGATAGAGCAGGTAGAAGACATGACCTGGCAAGATGCCCTCAAGGTTGGGCTGGCGCAATGTTTCGCACTGCTGCCCGGCACTTCGCGCTCCGGCGCAACTATCATGGGCGGCATGCTGTTCGGCCTGTCGCGCAAAACTGCCACGGAATTTTCGTTTTTTCTCGCCATCCCGACCATGTTCGCCGCGACTTTTTATGATCTCTACAAGCATTGGGGTTTGCTACATGCACATGATTTCGCCACCTTTGCTGTGGGCTTCATAACAGCATTTGCCAGCGCCTTTTTTGCCGTGCGCGCATTGTTGAAATACATCGCGCACCATAATTTCGTGGCTTTCGCCTGGTACCGCATCGTGTTCGGTGTGGTCTTGCTGATTTACTACCGCGAGCAGTTGTTCCAGGCCATGTCCTAAACAAGAACGGCCGCATCGCGCGGCCGTTCTTGTTATCCAATCACTGGTTATGCAGGCACGGCGGCTTGCTTCACGAAGTTCGCAATATGCGCCAGCAACTCTTCTTCTTGATACGGTTTTCCCAAGTATTCGTTCACACCGAGTTCGCGCGCATAGTTGCGATGCTTTTCGGCCGTGCGCGAGGTAATCATGATGATGGGAATATGTGCGGTGGCAGCGTCGCCACGCACGTTTTTGGTCAGCTCGAAGCCATCCATGCGCGGCATTTCGATATCCACCAGCATCACCGCAGGGCGTACCTCCTGCAATTGTTGTAAGGCATCGACGCCATCTTTTGCGGTCAGCACTTGGTAGCCCTCCTTGGCCAACAGGCGACCCGTGATTTTGCGCACGGTTAGCGAATCATCCACCACCATAATCAACGGCGCGGTCACCAATTGTTGCGGCTTGACCGGCGTTGCTTGGTGCGCAGCATGCGGTGTTTCACGATGTGCCAGCTGGACGGGGTTGATGATCAGCACAATCTTGCCATCGCCCAGCACGGTAGCGCCGGAGATGCCAGAGACACGCGCCAATTGCGGCCCAATATTCTTAATCACCACCTCTTGGTTGCGCTGCAAGTTATCCACGTGCACCGCAGCTCGGTGTGTACCGCTGCGCAATAGCATGATGGAGCTGTGAGGCTTGGCTTCAGGCATGGTCTCGTCGTCGCCCAGGAGACGCGGGATGTAGTGCATCGGGTATTCGTTGCCCAGCCATTCCACCTTGCCTTTTTGGTAAATTTCGGCCAGCGCCTTGGCCTTGATCTCTTGCACCTGTTCCACCATCGAGGCCGGAATCGCAAATTGGTTTTCTCCGGCGCGCACCATGACCACTTGTGTGACCGCCAAGGTCAGTGGCAGAAACACGGTAAAGACCGTGCCTTGGCTCGGGTTGGTCGCAACCTCAATACGGCCACCCAGGCCAGCAATCTCATTGCGTACCACGTCCATGCCGACGCCGCGTCCGGCAACTTGCGTCACTTCAGTCGCCGTGGAGAAGCCTGCATTGAAAATCAATTCGGTCAGCTTGGCTGCGGGCGCTTCTTCATCCGCTCCCAACAGCCCGAGTTCGATGGCCTTGGCGCGCACACGCTCAAGGTCGATCCCGGCGCCATCGTCGCGCAATGTCAGCACGACCTCGTTGCCCTCTTGTCGCGCACGCAGTTCGATCACGCCGGTATCCGCCTTACCGGACGCCTGTCGCGCCGCCTCGGTCTCAACGCCATGCACCACCGCGTTGCGCAATAAGTGCTCGAACGGCGCGGTCATTTTTTCCAGCACCGAACGATCCAGTTCGACGCCTTCGCCTTCTACCTGGAGCGCTGCCTTTTTACCCACTTCCTTCGCCGTCTGCCGCACGATGCGGTGCAAGCGTTCAGTAACGCTGGATAAGGGCACCATGCGGATGCGCATCAAGCCTTGCTGTAATTCGCGATTCAAGCGCCCCTGCGCAATCAACGCCGCCTCGGCTTCGTCTAGATTTTTCAACATGGTCAGCTGTACGGTAGAAACGTCGTTTACGCTCTCTGCCATCATGCGCGTAACTTCTTGCAAACGCGTAAAACGGTCGAATTCCAAAGGGTCGAATTGCGTGTCTTGCGCTGCGGAAATGCGCGATTGCATTTGTGATTCCGCTTGAATCTCGATCTCGCGCAATTGGCCGCGTAGACGAATCACATTTTCGGTCAGCTCCTTCAGCGATTGCTTGAAGTGAAGCATTTCACCCTCGATACGCGAACGCGTGATGCTCACCTCACCCGCTTCGTTGACTAATCGATCGACCGTATCTGCACGCACGCGCAATACAGCGCGCGCCGCGGCTTGTTCCATCTCGGCCAGCATACCGGCTTGCGGCAACGCTGCCTGCGGCGCTAGGCCCATCACCACCGGCGTCACACCGGCCGGCGCAGCGGTCGCGACCGGTGCAATTGCGCTTTCGCCGCCGATCAAGGCATCGTGCACATCACCAATCGCATCAAAATAACTATCCAACTCATCGAACAACATGCTTCCCGGAACTTCACCTTCGCCTAGGGCTAACACACTGGCCTCCATGCGGTGCGTCAGGTCGCCCAGACGCATTGCGCCGGACATGCGCGCTGATCCTTTCAAGGTATGCAGTGCGCGATTTAGCGCTTGCGGTGCAGCATTGTCGCTGGGTGCGTTACGCCACGCACGGAGCTGGGTGCCAATGAAGGGCATCAGCTCTTCGGCCTCTTCCAGGAACACCGGCAATAGCTGTTCATCCAGATCGTCCTTGATGCTGCTGTCGATCGCAACGGCGGGAGTTTTTTCTGTCATGGGTACAAGCCTCAAGCTAGAGGGGGGGGCAGCGAACTGCTGCGGTGTAGGGGGAGTTTTTGGTTCTACAACAAGTGCAACAGTTGGCGGGGCGCTTTGCAATTCTCGTGCTTGTGCGGCCGCAATCGCTTCCAACTCCGCTTGTTCGCGGGCATTGCGCGCATCAATGACCATTTGCCGCAAACGTTCCGCCAACCCGCTGGCCATGAGCGGTTGTGTACGCTGCTGGATCGCGCCCACCATGGCTTTCAGTTGATCGAGCGTTTCGCCCAATAAACGCAAAGCGTTCGCATCCAGGGCGCGCGGGTTATTCATGATATCCATCAACCAATGCTCGAAGGCATTGGCCAAGTCTGCGGGCGCCGCAAATCCCACGGTGCTGGAGATGCCGGCCAGGGTATGCGCGGCACGCATCAGATCATAGGTTGCCGGAAGACTCGGGTCCGCCTGGAGCGCAAGCACGCCAAGTTCCAACTGCCCAATATGGTTTGCCGCTTCGTCCAGGAATAGTTGGTACAAGGCCGGGCTCACGCTGACCGGACCGATCTGAATATCCTGCGACTCTACTGTTAGGATTGTGCTGGACGGTTGATCCAGCGTTGTTTCTGCCAGAGGAGTTTCCTCTGCGAATTCCAGCGTCAGCGTCTCTTCATCTGCAAAGGGTTCGAGCAACAACTCTTCACCCGGGGCTTCGATCTCGATACGCAGGTCATCTTCAGCCTGCTCGATATCTGTATCTTCGCCCATGCCGACTGCATCTGCGGCCGGCGCAGTTTCCTCAGCCGCTGTTGGAGTAGCGGCTTCGGATGGGGCCAAGCGCGCGGCAATCAAGCCCTCGCGCTTGGCCGACAAGTCAAAAGGGCCGGAGGGGTCCTCCCTGAGCGCCTCAGCTTCGGCTAACAACACCTTGGCATCGACTTGTACAGCGCCATCCAGAGTTAAGAGTTCGACCCAGCCGGCAAATGCATCGTGTGCATGCTGGATCATGTTGAGCAGTTCCGGTGAGGCGTCCTTTTCCTCTTCCAGCCAGCGGTTCATGGTTTGCTCGATACCCCATGCAACTTCGCCCAAATCGGTCAAGCCAACCATGCGGCCCGATCCTTTCAGGGTATGGAAGCCACGGCGTATGGTCACCAAAGCATCATGATCGTGCGGGCGGCGGCGCATCATGCCTAGTTGCTCGCTTACTGTGGCAAGCACTTCATGTGCTTCTTCCAAATAAGTTTCCAGCAGCTCGCGGTCAACTGTCTCTTTCGAAGCTTCGAGCAAGCGCGCGGTTTCTTTTGAGGGCGCAACCGCAGCCACCTTAGGTGCCGTGAGTTCTGTGACAGCCTGTTTGACCGCCTCGCTCGGTATATCACCTTGATCCAATGTCGCCAGTGCTTTGCTGGCGCGCTCTTTGAGCGGCTGATCATCAATCAAATCCGCATCTTGCGCCAAGGTGGTCAACTGGGCGCGCAGAGCCGCACGACTAGCGCCGTCCGGGGCAGCCTGCCAAGCCTCAAACAGCGCCTGAGTATGCCCCTTCTGGGCTTCGATGCCGGCTTCGACACTGGCGACCGGCACTTCGGTCGGCGACACAGCAACTTCTTCCAGCGCTACACCATGTACATCGGTTTCGCGCACATCGTGATTCTTCACGCCGGGGAAAGTTTTGATCACTGGAGCAATAATGTTGAAGGCATCGGCGCGACCATGCTGCACGGCTTCAATATAAAAACCGAGGCTGCTCAAGCCTTCTGCCACCAACTCCATGTCGCGCGGTACGGGTTCTTGATTGGGGTCAGCAAATTTATCAATAATGCGCTGACAGGCATTTAATAAATCGGCCGCGCGCTCCAGCTCTAAAATGCTCAAGGCACCAAAGATCTGCCGGATATAGGAGGTCAGGCCAGGTATATCTGCGCGCTTGGTGTTGTCGCGGAAGAACGCATCCAAGACTTGCTCGACGTGACGCAGGTTGGTCTGGATTTCCGTGCCGACTTGGGCCAGCAATAATTTTTCTTGCGCCTTGCGACCAATCTCGTCCAGCAACGGCACTTGTTCGATGTCTGCGGTAGACTCGCCTGCCAGGCTTGCTTGAAGACGACGCCCTTGTACTTCGGCCTGATGCGAAAATTCCGGCGTCAGGCGCACATAATTTTGCAGTGCGTTTTCGGTCAACAGCAGCGCTGTGGCCATTTCCATCGCAACGGTTTCTGAGCTGGATGCGCCCTGTGCTGCGAGCACATCCGCAGCGTCGGCGATTTTCGCGAGCAGGCCCGACAAAGGCTCAAAATTCAGTGTTTGGCTCTTGTTCTGGGCGCGCCGCGTATAGTCTTGAAATGCCTTGAGGACGTCCGCATTGCCGGCGGTAAATTTGAGCCAGCCTTCTTTTGCGCCGGCAATCATTTCCGTGAGGTCGCGCAATATCGGCTTAACGCGATCCAATGCTTGATCACCCGGACTGGATGCAGCCTGTGGCAATTGAGCATCCAACTCAAAGGCGCTCTTAACTTGCTTCAGCCGTTCGGTTGCCGGTTTAGCGCTAGCGACGTAATACAACACGTCGCGGTTGAGTTTTTCGGCGACCTTGGCGGAGTTTTCTGCAACGCGACGGATCTGCTGATCGATGCGGCCACACAGGCTTTTGACATTGAACTGCGGCGTTACGCCGCCTTCCAGCAAACCATCGATAAACGCCACCGTGCTCCACCAAAAAGTGCGGCTAGCGGGCTGGCTCTGGGTCGCCTCGATCTGAGCCAAGGCATCGCGCATCGCGCTCAGGCCAGCGTGATCGGCAGGGTTTTTCAGAAAACCTAGCAAGCCTTTTTGATACTTGGTGCGCACCGAGCGCACATAGCGCGGAACCTCGGGCTCGGCCACCGGTGCTGCGGCGTCGCTCTTTGGTGCTCGAACCGATAGGTCAGGAAAGAACAGATCGCTCTCGGAAATACGCTCGACCTTGCGCGCTTCCAAAAATTTTTGATACATCGGGAACAAAGCCAGCGGCACATCCGGTGCGCCGGCCATTAGCTCGTCTAAATATTTCCCGATGGCGTCGAAGCCTTGATCGAGCAGGTCCAGCGTTTCCGCCGTAGGCTCAACCTCGCGCATTTCCAGCGCCTGCATGAAGCGCTCGACTTCTTCGACAAAACGCGCCACGCCATCCAACCCTACCATCTGGATCGCACCCTTTACTTGATGCAAGTGCGGCTGTGCAAAACGCAATGGGGTGGTGTCACTGATGTTGGCGGCAAAATGGGCGATTTGCTCCTTGGCGCGCAAAATTGCCGCGTCAATTTCTGCCTTTACCCATGTCAGCGGGCCGATGTCGAAGTCACTCTGGCTCATGCCTGTTCCTAGTTTTGCCTTTCAAGCCCGGCCATCTGGCGCGAACCTAACGCTAGCTTGTTTGACGTCTACAGTTTGAAGCCGGCCACTGAACCCTTCAAATCCGCCGCCAAGTTTGCCAACTGACCGATGGACACCGCCGTGCGCTTGGTACCATCAGTGGTTTGGTTGGTGATGCCTTGAATGTCTTGCATGTTCTGCGCCACCTGTCGGGCCACGTCGGTTTGCGCTTGGGTGGTCTCGGAAATACTATGAATTAGACCTGCAAGTTCTTGCGACACACGACCGATTTCTGACAAAGCCTGACCTGCGGCGTCAGACAGTTTCGCGCCCTCGACCACACCCTGAGTGCTTTTTTCCATAGCGGCCACCGCATCGTGGGTATCGGTTTGAATCGTCTTTACGATCGCGCCGATCTGCTTGGTCGCTTCGCCGGAGCGTTCCGCCAGTCGTTGCACCTCTTCCGCAACCACCGTGAAACCGCGGCCCGCTTCACCCGCCGAGGCCGCTTGAATAGCAGCGTTCAAAGCCAGAATGTTAGTTTGCTCGGTAATGTCGGAGATCAGCTCTACGATCTCGGAAATTTCCTGCGAGGACTCGCCTAGGCGCTTGATGCGTTTTGCAGTCTCTTGGATCTGTTCGCGAATCTCGTTCATGCCCGAGATCGAATCCTGCACTGCGGCCTGGCCTTTTTCTGCAGCATCCAGCGAGATTTGCGCCACGCGCGCCGATTCGACGGCGGTCGCTGATACTTCGTTGATCGAATCCGCCATTTTCAACACGGAAGCGGAAGTATCCTCGATTTCTTTCGATTGGCGTTGTGCGGCGTCCAGCAACTGCGCGGAAATCGATTGCGCTTGCTGCGATGCGCTACTCACCTGATCGGTGGCTTTATTGATTTCTGCTACCAGGATGCGCAGCTCGTCAATGGTGTAGTTGATGGAGTCTGCGATCGCGCCGGTGATGTCTTCAGTCACCGAGGCCTTCACCGTCAAGTCGCCTTCCGCCAGATCGCCCATCTCGTTCAGGAGCCGCAAAATAGCTTCTTGGTTTCGCTTATTTTCTTCTTCACTGCGTACTGCGCGTTGCCGCGCATCGTTAATGAAAGACCAAGCCAGGAATACTGCGCTGACCAAGGCCAGCAACCCGAATAATGCCGCGAACCAACCGCTGAAGGTTCCGAAACCCTCATAAATGTCGGTGAGCTTTTGCGTGTATTTCAAGATCGGGTCGGAGGCCTCGAAAATATCGCGGCCAGCCTGTTTCGCATTCACCAGGCTCTGCATGTTTTCCAGAATGTCTTTAACGTTGGCGTCGAAATCCTTATAGACCGCGCTCAATTCCTTCAGCTTTTCCTGAATATCCGGGTCTTTGATCGCGATTAGGCGCAAGTCTTCATTGCCGACCAACAAGCCGTTCAAGGTATCGCGGAATGCCGTGGCGTCTTTGCCGAGCAGGAATGCCACCTCAGGATCAATCACGTCAGATGACAGCAAATTGTTGGCGTTTTTCGCCATGCGCTGCGATAACATCACCTGATCGGAGGCGATCGATACATCGCGTTGTGAGATACCGGATTGAACCATCAACGATACCACCTGTTGTGCCAATTCCAGCATCTGCACATTGGCACCGTTGATTGACGCCACGCTCTTGTTCAGCTTTTCCAGACTGACCTGCTGACCAACGATGTTGTCGGTATCCGACCCCATTTTTTTCCACTGCTTGTTCAACTCTGCCAAGACTTGCTTGGTGGACGAGGTCTCTTCCGAAGTCAGTTTTTTCAAGCTGCCATCGAAGCGTTTTTTACTGCCTTTCAATTGTTCGAAGGCTTCTTTGTTTCCCAGCACCGCTTGTTGCGCGCCTTTTGCAATCCGTTGCGACAACATCTGCATCTCGGTCGAAGTACCAACGAAATCCGCTTTGCGTCCAACTTGGTAGTTGCTGTAGCCGAGCAACATACCCGTCAACAGCACACAGACTGCCGTAGCCACAGCGGTATAGAGAATCTGTTTTTCCGGAGCCAGCTTGCCGATAATCGGAATTTGCGCGCCCTCCTTGCCAGACAGCTTGCGCAAGCCCTGCATGATGAGCGTGGTATGTAGCGCGCCGGTATTACCGCTGCTTTTCGATTTTTTTTCTTTTTTGGGAAGCTTGAACAACGCCATGGTCTTCTCCGTTCCTGGCCAGTGACGGGCCGGCATTTACACTTGAGTAAAAATAGGCGTCTTTTAAGCGCCCACGTTCAAAAAATCGGGGTGATGAATCAATCCCGACATATTCAACTCTTTCCAGATTTGGCCCTGCCCATCGATATACTCAGTAGTGATCCATGGGGGTAAATTTTCTGTAGCGCTTACTTGCAGTTGCTCGGGGTTTTTGAGTCCTAACATGTGGTGCACGATGATACCGGCATTCATGTGATATTTGACGTTTGCCAATAATAAGCGACTGTCGATAGAGACCTGGGTCGGCTCTCCCCCTAAAAAACGTGAGAAATCCACCACGCTATAAAGCACGCCGCGCACATTCGCCACGCCAGCAAACCAAGGCTGGGTCAGGGGCACAGCCAATAACTGCGGCAGCGGCACGACTTCGCTAACGTCCGGCAAATTGACCAACCATTTTTCCTGCCCAACCTGGACGCCCATTTTCGAGGCCGATTGCGCAACGACCCCGGATTGCACGTCTTTAAGACGCGCAACGAGGCCCTCTTGGAATTGCCGCAGGCTGACTTTTTTTGCCATTGCTTTCGGGGTTTAACCTAGGGCTGCAATTTTTCTTAACAACTCTTCAATATTAACAGGCTTTACCACGTAATCCCGGGCACCTTGCCGCATACCCCAGACCTTGTCTGTCTCTTGGCCTTTGGAGGTACACATAATAACGGGGATATCCTTGGTTTCTTCTTCTTTGGTGATGGCTCGAGTTGCTTGAAATCCATTCAACCCCGGCATCACTACATCCATCAGGATTAAGTCCGGCTTCAATTGTTTGGCCTTAGTCAAAGCTTCTTCGCCGCTTTCGGCCATCACTACTTGGTAACCTTGCTTAGATAACAGCTCACCCAAAAAATGGCGCTCGGTGGGCGAATCATCAACCACCATGATTTTACTGATCGGCATTTCTATTCCTCTTTCCTAATCTAGGCCGCTTGACGGCTCAAAACATGTTTTTTGACGGCTTGTAACAAACTGTCTTTGGTAAATGGTTTTGTGAGGTATTCATCGGAACCCACCATGCGACCGCGCACCCGGTCAAACAGGCCGTCCTTGCTGGAAAGCATAATCACGGGCGTATCGCGGAAACGTTGGTTTTTCTTGATTAACATGCAGGTCTGATAACCATCCAGGCGCGGCATCATGATATCTACGAAGATCACATTGGGTTGATGATCCGCTATTTTTGACATCGCGTCGAAACCGTCCTCTGCCAAGATCACTTCGCAGCCGGATTGCACCAGAAATATTTCCGCGCTGCGACGTATGGTGTTGCTGTCGTCGATCACCATGACCTTAATGCCCGCCAGATTACTTTGATCCGTCACATTGCCCCCCTAACACGCCCGTCAGCCCGTTTCAAACCACGGCCTTTTTGGCATTGTATAATAAAATCAATTAAGGTAAATGGTGTTTCTAATAAATCGCCCGAGGTTTCGTAGCTAAGTTGGCAAAAAGTTGCACCCCGTACAACAATACAGGCAACTTCTATGCCAAATCCCAAGGATTGCGTTAATTACAGCCTGGGTTTCTATAGCGGCCAATTTGAAGAAATCTTAACGGGGGAATTGTGCGCCTTTGCACACCATTCCCCGTCGGGTGCGGCGAAGTTTCAACGGTGCGCAAGCAGTCGACTAAATTAAATTTCAATCAGCTCAAAATCGCTTTTCCGGGCGCCACAATCAGGGCACGTCCAATTGGGGGGTACATCTTCCCAGCGCGTGCCGGGGGCAATGCCTTCATCCGGCAAACCTTTTTCTTCTTCGTAAATAAAGCCGCAAATCAAACACATGTAGTTTTTCATGGGAAGCACTTTGGTAATAGGTTAAAATTTTATTTTACCTGTGAATGCCGATTCAGCGCTAACCAAGCGACGAATTGCCACTGCCAACCTGAAGCTTTTCATCCCAATGGCCGACACCCCTCCCATCGTTTTAACCTTTGCTGCCAGCGATCCGACTGGGGGCGCAGGCATGCAAGCTGACTTACTGACCTTAGCCGCCATGGGTTGCCACCCACTATCGGTGATTACCGCGATTACCGTACAAGATAGCCTGGGAGTGGATGATTTTTTTCCACTGGAAGCTGAGTGGGTTGCTGATCAAGCGCGCGCAGTATTAGAGGATATGCCGGTGGCCGCTTTTAAAATTGGCATGCTAGGCAGTGTGGAATGCATCGCGGCAATTGCCGAGATCGTCAGCGATTACCCAAATATCCCCTTGATTCTCGATCCGGTGTTGCGATCAGGGCGCGGCGACGAGCTGTCTTCCGAGGAAATGATGGATGCCCTTGGCGAAATGCTCCTCCCGCAAACCACATTGATTACGCCGAACAGCATGGAAGCACGCCGCCTAGCCGCCGACGAGGACAATGGCGACAACCCCAGCCTGGATGAATGCGCTGCACGCTTGATCAGCCTGGGCTGCGAATTTGTGTTGATTACCGGCACGCATGAAAATACACCGCAGGTGATCAACACGTTATATGGCGAACAAGGCGTGATTGCGAGCCATACTTGGCCGCGCTTGCCCGGTAGTTATCACGGCTCTGGCTGCACTTTAGCTTCGGCCATTGCCGCCGCCATCGCCCAAGGCATGGACATCGTTGATGCAGTAAAAGATGCACAAGATTTCACCTGGCATGCGCTGCAAGCGGGCTTTCGTCCCGGCATGGGGCAATTCCTTCCTGACCGCTTATTTTGGGCACGTGAAAGCAATGACAATCGCGATTAAGGGCCTTTACGCGATTACGCCGGAATGTGCCGATACCGCCGTTCTGCGTAACAAGTTAGAACTGGCTTTGCGCGGCGGCGCGGCGCTCGTTCAATATCGCTCTAAATCTGATGACGTAGCGTTCAAACATGAGCAGGCAGCGGAACTGCTGACGTTATGTCGCACTTTTCACGTACCAATGATTATCAATGATGATCTGCGCTTAGCGACACTGATCGATGCAGATGGCGTGCATATCGGCGAAAATGACCCATCGCTCAAAGATGCGCGCATCAACCTTGGGCCAGATAAAATCATTGGCGTTTCTTGTTATCAGGACTTGCAGCGTGCCGCGCAATTCGCGCAGCTGGGTGCGGACTATGTCGCTTTCGGCAGCTTCTATCCCTCATCCACGAAACCCGACGCGCGGCCCTGCCCGCTGGAATTGCTGACCCAGGCCAAGACTAAACTGCAATTACCGATTGTCGCTATCGGCGGTATCACGGCGGAAAATGCGCCTACCTTGATCCAGGCTGGCGCAGACGCGGTCGCCGTGATTTCCGCTCTGTTCGACGCACCTGACATCGAACTTGCCGCACATATTTTTAGCAGTTATTTCGCCACCAAACATTGAAAGAGAAACCCATGCCATCGCGTAATGCCGACTTATTCCAACGCTCGCAACAACGCATCCCCGGCGGGGTGAATTCGCCCGTGCGCGCCTTCCGCTCGGTGGGCGGCGTGCCACGCTTTTTCAAACGCGGCCTCGGCCCACATGTGTGGGATGAGGACGATCAGCGTTTTGTAGATTATGTCGGCTCCTGGGGGCCGATGATCGCTGGTCATGCACATCCCGACGTAGTACGCGCAGTACAGGAAACGGCCGCGCTGGGCCTGTCTTTCGGCGCGCCTACCGCGCGCGAATTAGATATGGCAGAACTGTTGATCAAGCTAGTGCCAAGCATGGAAGAAGTACGTTTGGTGTCTTCCGGCACCGAAGCCACTATGAGCGCGATTCGCCTGGCGCGCGGCCATACTGGGCGCAGCAAGATCCTAAAATTTGAAGGCTGCTATCACGGCCACGCCGATTCGCTCCTGGTTAAAGCCGGTTCAGGCGCGCTCACTTTTGGCCAACCCAGTTCAGCGGGTGTGCCGCCGGAGATTGCTGCGCATACGCTAACTTTATCCTACAACGACAGTGCGGCGGTGGAAGCTCTGTTTGCGCAAATCGGTGCTGAAATCGCCTGCATCATCGTCGAGCCAGTGGCCGGCAATATGAACCTGATCGCCCCCGCGCCGGGCTTTTTGCAAACCTTGCGTGAGCAGTGCACGCGCTATGGTGCGGTGTTGATTTTCGATGAAGTGATGACCGGCTTCCGCGTTGGCTTGGGCAGTGCGCAGGGTTTATACAACATCGACCCCGATCTCACCACGCTGGGCAAGGTCATTGGCGGCGGCATGCCGGTTGGCGCATTCGGCGGCAAGCGTGCCATCATGGAAAAGCTCGCCCCCAATGGCCCGGTGTATCAGGCCGGCACATTATCTGGCAACCCGGTCGCCGTGGCGGCCGGCATGGCCACGCTGCAAATCGTGCAAACACCTGGATTCTATGAGCAGCTCACGGCGCGCACCCAGGCCTTTGTGAACGCTCTAACCGCCATTGCCCAGGAGCAAGGCGTGCGCTTCTGCGCACAATCCGTAGGCGGCATGTTCGGCCTGTATTTCAGCGACAAACTCCCCAATAGTTACGCCGAAGTGATGCAGTGCGACAAGGACGCGTTCAATCGCTTCTTCCATGCCATGCTAGACGCTGGCGTGTATTTCGCACCATCTGCTTTCGAGGCAGGCTTCGTTTCTGCCGCGCACAGCGATGCCGATATCCAGCTCACGCTGGATGCGGCAAAGAAGGTCTTTTCACAAATACGTGGGCAATAAAAAAGGGAGGCATTGCCTCCCTTTTTCCGTACTGTTTACGGCTTAACTTACTTCAAGCCCGCCAAATAATTCGCGACCGCTTGCATTTCCTGGTCGGACATTTTATTGGCAATGGTGCGCATCACTTTGCCGGCATCGTTAGCACGGTCGCCGGAGCGGAAGGCCTTCAATTGCAGCAGCACATAATCCGCATGCTGCCCACCCAAACGCGGGTACTGCGCCGGTATGCCGGCGCCGGCTGGGCCGTGGCAAGCCGCACAAGCAGGCACGCCGGTCGTCGCATTGCCGCCGCGATAGACTTTCTGGCCTGCATCGATTGGCAATTTAGAGGTGCCGGATTTGATGGTCTTAGACGAGAAATACGCGCCTAGGTTGAGCATGTCCTCGGGCGACAGAGCGGCGGTCATTGCGCCCATCACGGCACTTTTTCGCGCGCCTTCCTTGCTCGGGTCTTGCATGCCCAGCTTAAAGTTTTTCAACTGCTTGGTGATATACTCAGCGGGTTGTCCAGCCAGCTTAGGATTAGCGGGTGCGACACTGTTACCGTCGGCGGCGTGACATGCGGCGCAAACTTGGTTTGCGATGTTTTGCGCTTTGGCGGCATCGCCTTTAGCGGGGGCGGTTTCTGCTTGAGCACCGAAGGCGGCGCCCGTTAGCAAAACCATCGCCAAAATTGATTTCATGAAAAGCTCCTTAAGCTGTCTTGTTTTTCAAATGGATCGAGAAATGGTTTTATGAGCTTTACTAAAGCCCAAACCAACAAATTTAGTAACCCATTATTCTACCTAACTATTCCCTTTCTCGCCAAGTCCAATATGGTTCAGCATGTCACTCTTTAGCCAGCTAGCGTTTGAAACCTCGGTGCACGAACTGCACACCTTGCCACCCAGCGCGCGCGAAATCGCCTTTGCCGGTCGCTCCAATGCCGGAAAATCGAGCGCAATCAATACCCTGGCGCGACATAAATTAGCCTTTGTTAGTAAAACCCCGGGGCGTACGCAGTTGTTGAATTTTTTTCGTATCAGCCCCGGCAATTATTTGGTCGATTTACCCGGCTATGGGTATGCCGAAGTGCCGGAAGAGATCAAAAAACACTGGCAAGCGGTACTAGCGCGTTATTTGGAAACACGCGAACAGCTGGCGGGCCTAGTAATGATCATGGATGTGCGACATCCGCTCACACCGCTTGACCGCAAGATGTTGGGTTGGTTTGGTCCTAGCGGGCGACCGATTCATATCTTATTGACCAAATCCGATAAGCTATCGAAAACGCAAGCGGCGGCCAGCTTAAAGCAGGTCAGCGCCGAGTTGAAAACCCACTATCCGCAATGCACAGTGCAATTATTCTCAAGCTTGAAAAAGACGGGGGTTGAAGAGGCCGAGGCTGTGATCGCCGGCTGGCTAGGGCTAGCGTCGGCACAATAAAAAACCCCCGGCTAAAGGGGAACAAAAGCCAGGGGCGGTAAATGCCTTAATGGGGATTAAGGCCCCGCTCAGGGAGGAGAAGCGGGCGACGGTATTGCTACCATCTGTTTCTAAGATAGTACTATTTGAGATTAGTTCCAGAAATAGGTGCGGTTTTTTCAATCGGTTCATGCCGGTACGAAAAGGTATAATTTAAACCATGAAAACTCTCGGTAAATTCTCCTCCCGCCGTATGCGACGCATGCGCCACGACGACTTTTCGCGGCGCTTGATGCGTGAAAACCACGTCAGCGTAAATGATTTGATCTATCCCGTATTCGTCCTGGATGGAAAAAACCGCGTTGAAGACGTGTCATCGATGCCCGGTGTGCAGCGCATGTCGCTGGATCATCTCATCCCCCTGGCTCAGGAATGTGCACAACTCGGCATCCCGGCCCTGGCGCTATTTCCTGTGATCGACACCGCCTTAAAAAGCCTAGGTGCGGAAGAAGCCTATAACCCCGAGGGCTTGGTGCCGCGCGTTGTGGCCGCCTTGAAGCAAGCCGCCCCGGGACTAGGCATTATCACCGATGTCGCACTCGACCCCTACACCAGCCACGGCCAGGACGGCTTGATCGACGACGCCGGCTATGTACTAAACGACGAAACGGTAGCCGTCTTGAAACGCCAAGCCGTGTGTCATGCCGGGGCTGGAGCCGATATCGTGGCACCGTCGGACATGATGGATGGCCGCGTCGGCGCGATTCGCGCTAGCCTGGATCAGGCGGGCTTCATCCATACCCGAATCCTCGCTTATGCCGCTAAATACGCTTCCAGTTTCTATGGCCCGTTCCGCGACGCAGTCGGCTCCAGCGCCAATTTAGGTGCCGGCAATAAATACACGTATCAGATGGACTGCGCCAATTCCGACGAAGCTTTATGGGAAGTGGGACTCGATCTAGAAGAGGGCGCGGATATGATCATGGTCAAGCCGGGCATGCCTTATCTCGATATCGTGCGCCGCGTCAAAGACGAATTTGCTGCACCCACTTTCGTCTATCAAGTCAGCGGCGAATACGCCATGCTCAAGGCCGCCGCGCAAAACGGCTGGTTAAATGAGGAAGCCTGCGTGATGGAATCCTTGCTAGCGTTCAAACGCGCTGGCGCTGATGCAATCTTGACCTATTTTGCCCTGGATGTGGCGCGGCGCCTAAAGGCCTAACAAGGGTCAAACATTGGCCCGCAACGCCTCGATCACTGGCGTTCTGGATACATGCAGAGCTGGCAACAAGGCGCCCATGACGGTGGCGACGATGCCCACCACATAGGCCTTGGCGAGTACGGCGGGAATAATCAGAATATGCCCGGTATAGCTAACGTTGGCGTTAGGCGGTGGCGGCATGGGAATGCCGATAGCCGAAATAAGCAAGGCAAGGCCCAAGCCCAAAATAACCCCCAATAGCGCACTACCCAACCCGAGCAAGCCGCTCTCCACCAGAATTAAACGAAACACGTGGCCACTACGGTTACCCAAGGCCATCATGGTGCCGAACTCCCCTAGGCGCTCGAATACGCTCATGTTGATGCTATTGGCTACGCTCAGCAAAACCATCACCAAAATGATGAACTGCAGTACGCCAAACTGTTGCTGATAAAGCTTGACGGTTTTCTCATAAAAGTCATTGAGCTCCACCCAGGTTTTGATCTCATAACCGGATTTTCCCAACTGTTGTTGTAGCTGCGCGCCGATCGCATCGGTATCGTGCGTGTGGTGCAGGGAGACCACTAATGCGTTTACTTTCGACGTGCCCAGCAGTTCCTGCGCCGCAGGCAGGGCAATGCGCACGGCGCGGGCGTCGAAGTCTTTGGAAATGCTTTGGAACACGCCAATCACCTCGAAATCAAGGCTATTCAGCGCGCCCTCCGCCGCATTCGCGAGCAACGTCACATGGTCGCCGGGCTTAAGCTTGAGCGACTTTGCGACGCCTTCGCCAAGGAGAATCCCTTGCGCGTCGGTATCTCTGAGCTGACGCCCCTCGCGGATAATAAGATAACTACCAAGACGCGCCTCTTTGTCTGACTCCACGCCTTCCCCGATAACCGGCCAGTCGGTGTGCCCATTATTCAGCAGTCCTGCGAACTGAATACGCGCTAAGACATCAGAAACTTCCGCGTGCTGCAGGATGGCGTGGCGCACCTCCTCCGGTTTATCGATCAAATATTTTTCGGGGCTACGGCTTCCTGCGTCGTAGAAGCCTTGACGAAATAGCTGCAAATGACCTGTGCGGGAGTGGATCGAAGCTTCTGCGAGTTGGGTAAAGATGTCCTGCACGAATCCACCTGAGAGGATAAGCGCCACGACACCGGCGGTGATTGCCAGAGCGGTGATCGCGGTACGCGACTTTTGCCGGAGAAGATTGCGCAAGGCTAGGGCAAACATAAAATCCTTTATCGATTGTGACGCAGCGCGTCAACAATCGATAACCGAGAAGCCTTCCACGCCGGATAGACACTCGCGATCAACGTCGTCACCACGGCCAGCAACATGGAATCTATTGCCAGCCCGGGCGTGATGCGAATTTGCCCGACCAATGCACGATCCATGCCGGGCGGCGGCGGCATGGGAATGCCGACGGCGGAGATCAATGCAGCCAAACCTAAACCGATAGCCAAGCCAATGACTGCGCCAAAAATACCCAACAGCAAACCTTCGGAAAGAAACATAGTGATAAGCTGGCGGCGGCGCGTACCTAAGGCCATCACAGTGCCAATCTCGCCTGTGCGCTCCAAGACATTCATCATCATGGTGTTGGAAATCCCGAGAATAATGATGACGCCAATAATGCCTCTAACAACGCCAAATTGGCGCGAAAACAACGCCACGGTTTTATTATAAAAATCCACCAACTGCGTCCAGGGCGTCAACTCGAATTGCCTGCGATCCATACTACCTTGTAATTGCCGCATGATCTTTTCCGTATCTTCGGTCCGCTCCAGCAAGGTTACCCAAGTATGAGAACCGGGCACGCCCATCAGCTTACGCGCCAAGGGTAAGGGGACGCGCAGGACTGAGTCGTCATAAGCTTTTATTATCGTGGAGAAAAATCCAAGAACATGTCCTTCTACCGCCCGCACGCCCCCCGAAGGAAGACTCGTTAGCAGCACCACTTTGTCACCAATATGAACACCAAGGTTCGCGGCAAGTCCTACCCCCAACACAATGCCATTCTGATCGCCAGGGATCAGGTTAGTCCCCTGCGTCATTAGCACCGAGCGACTCAACAAAGCCTCGCGCTGAGGATCCACGCCCTCGCCGATAAAAGACACGGTCGCGTCACCGTGACTGACCAGCCCGCTAAACGCAAGACGCGGCGCCACTGTTATCACGCCCCTGGTTTTTTCGAGACGCGTAAGCTCCGGCGATTGCGCCGGAAGCAAGTAATGGAATGGGTCGGCAGTTCCCGCGTCTTGATATCCCAAGCGCGAAATCTGAATATGTCCAATACGGGAGCCCACCGTATTCTCGCGCATAGACCAGAAAATCCACTCGATAAAGCCCCCAGCCAACAACAATGCAATCACGCCAAAGCTCACTGCTGCCAAAGAAAGCAAGGTACGGCGGCGTTGCCGAACAATATTGCGAAAAGCCAGAACAAATGTGTTCATGCTGAACTAATCCCCGGTCATTCCAACTTCTTCAGGTAGTCCTTGGTAAAAATCTTGTCTGGCAATTCACGCAGCTTCATGCTTTGGTAGTCGAGCACCGACTGTTCGCCATGCCGCAGCGCGTCTTCCATCAGCAGACGGGTGGGCCTAACTTTGCCGCCCATGGCCTGAAAGTTTTGATATTTGCAGGTCTTCAGCAGTCGGTTAGACAGCGAATAAAACTCCGCCTTGTAGGGCCACGCATTGGACTGTTTTACCCAATACAGCACTTTCTGGTAAGTGACACCACGATCCACCGCGATCAGCTCTAGCACCTGGTACACATCGCCATCAATCGTTTCGGTACGCAACAACTTAGGTACATAATCGTTGCTGAAATTGGCCCGCGCCAAATCGCCGTTAGCCACCTGGCCAGTGAGTCGCTGAGATAACGCAAGCCGCACCGGTTGCGATACCTCGGGCAAGAACATCCACAGATCCCGTTCTTTCATCAGCATAATTTGCCCGCGCTCCGCAGCCGGCTCCGTCACCATGACTACAGAATTTTCATTGCCTTTGGACAGCACGCGATATTTACGCACATCGGAAGCATCTCCTTGATGCGCTGTGCTGATGACGATATCGACTTGAAAGCCCTCTTGCGGGAAACGTACCGCATCGGCCTTTTTGACAATGCTTCTGGCCAACGCTTCGTCTGCCGACGCAAGCGTCGCTTCCGCAGCCCAACTGTCCGAGTTTATTCCGGCACAAAATGCAAGGGCAAGAACGACATAGCGCAATCTTCCCGGAATTATTGCCTTCATCATATATTGTGTATACTCCAAAATGATCTATTCACTCTACCATACACAGCGTACAGGCTAGGCAGGTTAGGAATGAGCGTCGTCCGTGTAGAACATGTCAATAAATATTATCTTCTCGGCGAACAAAAAGTCCAAGCGCTAAAGGATATAACCCTGGCGATTGAGCCCGGTGTTTTCCTTGCCATCGCTGGGCCATCCGGTAGTGGCAAAACGACCTTGCTCAACCTGATTGGCTGTATCGACACCCCCTCCAGCGGTAAAATATTCATTAACGATCATGATGTCAGCGGCCAATCGCCGGATCAGTTGGCCGATTTGCGGGCTAGCTCGATTGGTTTCATTTTCCAGACATTCAACCTGCTGCCGGTATTAACCGCCGCAGAAAATGTTGAATATCCCTTGCTACAGCGCAAAGTATTATCCAAGGCAGAGCGGCGCGAACGTGTAAATTATTTTCTCGACATGGTAGGACTCAGCAAATTTGCCGACCACCGCCCCAACCAATTGAGTGGCGGCCAAAGACAGCGTGTGGCCATCGCGCGTGCGCTGGTTATTAAGCCTGCAATCGTATTGGCGGACGAACCCACCGCCAATCTCGATCTCGCAACGGGCAAAGACATTCTGCAATTGATGAAACAAATCAACCGCCGTCTCAACACCACATTCATTTTTTCCACCCATGACCGACATGTCATGGCCATGGCTGATCGGCTGATCCGCGTGGAAGACGGCAGCATCACCATGCTGGGGACGCGCACTCAAAACCAATGGTCCATGGTGCGCGAGCGCCGCAAAGAAATACGTGGTGACGCACCAAATAGCGTATCGACTTAGGGGATATGAATACATGAAGAATACCGAGATTAATCGCGGCTTGGCAGCATGCATTGCGCTGGCCTTTAGCACCACGACCGCCAGCGCCGACCCTCAGCGCTTAGAACCATCGCTTCAGCTGGTAGCGCAAGCAGCAAACGAAAAGCTGCCCAGCTCACGCGATGCCCTGTTCGCTGACGACGAAGCGCCAAAAAAAGACGCCGCCCCGAAGCAGGAGAGCACAAAAGAATCCTTGTTTGGCGATGACCTAGATCTCCCCAAAAAACCAGATGCTAAAAACAGCTCGGCATCGGGTTGGAAGGGCTTTATCCAAGAAGAAGTGGCGCGCACTATCGCCGCCCCGACCCATTGGTCGAAAATTCTCACCCGGGCGGAAATTGGCAACCAAGGTAGTCTGAGCAACAGACTCAAGTGGAAAATCGGCGCGCGGCTCGATTACGACGCCGTATACGACGTCGACAACTTTTATTCTGCGGATGTGCGCAAAAACCAGCGCTTCAATTTCAATTTGCGTGAAAACTACTTGGATGTCGATGCTGGCAACTGGGATTTCCGTATTGGCCGACAACATGTCGTGTGGGGCGAGGTGGTGGGGCTGTTCTTTGCCGACGTGGTGTCCGCCAAGGACATGCGCGAGTTTATCCTGCCCGATTTCGATGTGCAGCGTATCCCACAGTGGGCCGCTCGTGCCGAATACTTCAAAGATAATTTCCATGCCGAACTGTTGTGGATCCCCGTTGCGACCTTCAACAAAACGGGCAAGCCAGGGGCAGATTTCTTCCCCGCGCTTCCGACACCGCCAGGCATTACCGCCCAATACAAAAACGAGCTGCGCCCCGAGCGCAGCCTTGCGAATTCCAATTACGGTCTGCGCCTATCCACCTTGAAAAATGGCTGGGATCTATCTGGGTTCTATTACCGCAGCGTAGACGCCGCACCCACCTTCTATCGCGATTTCGTCGATGCCCCACAACCAGGCTTCATTTACGAAGCAAGGCATGATCGTATCCAACAACTCGGTGGCACGCTCGCCAAGGACTTGGGTAGCGATATAATCCTTAAAGCGGAAGCGGTATACACGCAGGGGCGGCAATTCAGCGTAACGCGCCTGAGCGATGTCGATGGTGTGGTACCGCAAAATACCCTGGACTGGGTGGCCGGCCTAGATTTCTCCCTGCCCGCTGAAACCCGGCTCAATCTGCAATTGTTCCAGCGCCTGTTTTTCAACCACGACCCCGACATTATTTCTTCAAAGTACGAAAACGGCTTCAGTGTCCTGTTGAATGGCAAGCTGACCGACCATATTGAGGCGCAAGCTTTGTGGATTGCCAGTCTGAACCGCAGCGACTGGCTGCTCCGCCCGAGCATCACCTGGGCCGTTGAAAAGAACTTGCGGCTACGTTTTGGCGCGGATATTTTTCAGGGGCCAGCGCTTGGGCTATTTGGACAATATGACAGCAAGGATCGGGTCTATACCGAGCTACGCTATAGCTACTGATCCGACTTGATGAAGCGGCCCTAGCTGCCGCGAACGAGTGCGCGCCGCTCGCGATCGATGCGAATAATGTAACGTTGAATCATCGCTGCGTGTGGGGCGGGAAGGCCCACGAAAACACAACCCGCACGAATGGCCGCCGGACCGGTGCGCCGTGACACTTGCTGTAAATTGCGTATTTCCAGCGCTGTTACCACGGTTCCTTCTTCGGGCAAGGCAATGCGACAATTTGGCAGCATCAACCCTTCCACCAAAGTAATGCTGGGGGGAAAGCCGCTGATACCTACACCACCAACGCTGATATCCGCCACCTCAGCCTCAACCCGGACACCAGCCACATCGGGAACGATGCAGCGTAGCGGCACCCGGATCGGCGCCACTAAACGGTAGTACTCGCGTCTTTGCAATTTCAGCAAGGTCGCGGGGAATTGTGTGCGAAATGCGGGGCGCCCCTTAAAATCAACCTGTTCCAATTTAGAAGTGCTAAATTGAATTTTGATGCGATTTTGATTCGAGACGAAGATGAATTTGTTGCTGTCCATGGCACGCCGATTGACATCCGCATCGGAGCCACAATCTAGCAGCAAACGGCCGGAATCGAGGTCGGCGCTCACAACCGAGGTCAAAAAGAACTCCTGCCCCTGGTTGAAATAGGCGGTCACGATCTCATTTTGGCGCATGAGGGCACGCAGTATTTGCGCGATTTCCTGCCGCGAGTTGACTAGATATCTAGCATATTCTTCGGACAGCGCGTCTTGAAATAAATTTTGTTGTTCTGACATGGCATTAAACTGCGCGCGAAATAAGCCGTTATTGTCCATAAATTACCCGCTCAACGCTAGGGATAACAATGGAAAGCTTTTTTAAGACCTGAATTGATCATGAATAGCAACGAAACCCCGGCTGATAGCTGGACCAAAACCATTGTCGATCTGCCCTTAGGCCCCGGGCCTTTGCGCAGTTTGACACTGGCACGCCAAGAGCCGGCAGGTACAAACAGCCTTGCGCTCGAACAGGACAGTTTCAAGCTTCGCCTAGCCAACTCCGAAGGCCGTCGCGAATCGGCCGATCTTTTGATTAAGAAAATGTATGCTTGGCGCGGTTACGATACCAGCGGCGTCCTTAACGATACGCCAAACCGCATTACCTTGATGGCCGACCTCAAGGGACAAATCGTTGGAACGCTCACTATTGGCCTCGATTCCAGCACCGGCCTGCTGGTTGACCAGTTATACAAGGATGAAATTGACGGCCTGCGCCAAGCACAGCGTCTCGTCTGCGAGCTCACCAAATTGGCCGTAAATCAAGACGTTCATTCCCAGCGCGTACTCGCCGCACTATTTCATCTGGCCTATATTTATGCCCACAAAATCCACGCTGCCACGGATTTTGTGATCGAGGTGAATCCGCGACACGCGGTGTTTTATAAACGCATGCTGGGCTTTTCACAATTGGGTGAGGAGCGCCTGTGCCCGCGCGTCAATGCCCCAGCGATATTGCTGCGGCTCACCTGTGAATATATTACTGAGAACACCGCTAAATATGGCGGTGCGATGCACGAGTTGCCGCATGTGCGCAACCTTTACCCCTTTGCTTTCAGCCAATCCGATGAGGTCGGCATCACGCAGCGACTCCTACGCGGCGAGTAAGATTTAGCTAAGATAGCTTTATGAATTTGAGGCATCCAACCATGGGATCTAACGCTTCTTCGCCTTTCGGCGTGCTAGGTGACCGGCAAAATCTTTCTCCCCAAGCGCGTGCGGACATTTTGAAACTGAGCGGGCCGCGCCCGATACCCTTTCTGCTCACTGCGCTCTACGCCTGGGCCGTCATCATCGGCATCATTTGGTCGGCACTTGTGGCACACAGCGCTTGGGTTAGTCTGTTCGTAATTTTTATCGTTGCAACACGCAAAAACATGTTGGGTTTATTGGTGCATGATCAAGCGCATTGTCTTGGCTTCCCGACCCGACCCGGCGATTTGATCACAAACTTGATTGCGGCTTACCCGCTGTTAGCGAGCACAGTGGAAGACTATGCGCAGGTACACCTATACCATCACAAATTTTCTTCACCGCGAAGGATCCGGATTTCCTGCGCAAGAGCGACCCAGAATGGACTTTCCCAATGTCAGGCCTGAGCCTCGCCAAACTGTTTCTGGCGGAGTTGCTAGCACTCAATACTTGGAAATTGTTTAAGAGCAAGCACCGGCCAGCCGATTTCTGCAAGCGACCCCATCCCACGCCTATTTGGATGCGGTTAGGGTTTTATGCCGTATTAGCTGTGCTATTGACCGCGACTCAAACCTGGGGAATATTTTTGCTGTATTGGGTCATCCCAATCCTGACGGTATTGCAAGCCATCGTCCGCTGGGGTGCTATTTGCGAACATCAGTACAATTTGCCAAATGCGAGCATTGCCAAATCCTCACCCATCATTTTGCCGCGCTGGTGGGAAAATCTGTTGTTACCAAACCTGAATTTCAC